>Ga0310786_10013431_pt1 | contig 10105 bp, 10 predicted proteins | sample AusTroGonzalo_MG_FD_203881 | JGI IMG/M metagenome (GOLD analysis project Ga0310786, IMG submission 203881) | Bovine rumen microbial communities from tropical cattle in Woodstock, Queensland, Australia - Gonzalo_03 (v2) (version 2) | ecosystem: Host-associated > Mammals > Digestive system >... | reverse complement strand
GGTCGCGGGTGTGGCGCCAAGGAAGGTCGCGTCCGCAGTCCTTGAACCATCGGAGCAATGTTGTAGAGAAAACACTATTTTCCTGTTTCATGGCCACAAAGTTACGCGTTTTTATGCGAAAAAGTGATGAAAAGTCAGAAAAAACGCTTAAAAGTACATTTTTTTTTAAAAAAATCGGCCAAAGATTTCTTTAACTGCTTGAAAGGTTGTACATTTGCAAGCCCAAAAAGCAAAACATAAAGCAAAATTAATATTTTTAACCATAAAAATAACAATCTAAAAAAATGACTAAGCAAGACATTGTAAACAAGATTTCAAAGCAAACTGGTGTTGACAAGGCTACGGCCCTCACCGTCGTTGAATCCTTCATGGAGCAGGTTAAGGATGCTCTCTCTCAGGAAGAGAACGTGTATCTCCGTGGCTTCGGTAGCTTCATTCTGAAGAAGCGCGCAGAAAAGACCGCCCGCAACATCACCAAGAACACGACGATGATCATCCCCGAACACAACATTCCCGCTTTCAAGCCCGCAAAAGTGTTCTTCGAGGCCGTTAAAGCTTAATGCTATTTTCATTCACTTCATTTAATAACAATCGTTATGCCAAGCGGAAAAAAGAAGAAAAGACACAAGATGTCTACTCACAAGCGCAAGAAGAGACTGAGAAAGAACAGACATAAGAGCAAATAAATAGATGCTCTGTTGACTCTCCGTCCCTCAGACTTAGTGAGTCACAACGAGGAACAAACAAGCTGCCCTGCTCGGGCCCTGTTTGTTCCTTGTTTATAAAAGAAATCATTGATTAATAAGTAAATCCACATGACCTGTGAAGTAATTGTTGATGTACAGCCGAAGAAAATTGCTATCGCCCTGACCGAGGACAAGCGCCTCGTGGAATATCAAGAAGAAGAGCAGTCAGCAAGTTTCAGTGTCGGCAACATCTATTATGCCAAGGTGCGAAAGCTCATGCCTGGGCTCAACGCATGCTTCGTCAATGTTGGTCATGAACGCGATGCCTTCCTGCATTACCTGGATTTAGGACCTCAGTACAACTCTTTTGCCAAGTACCTGAAGCAATTAGGTAGCGACAAGAAGAAAATCTTCCCGATGCAGAAAGCCAGCATCCAGCCCGAACTGCCCAAAGAAGGCAGCGTGCAGAATGTGCTTCAGCTGGGACAAGAGCTTCTTGTGCAAATCGTCAAGGAACCCATCTCCACGAAGGGTCCACGCCTCACTTGCGAAATCAGCTTCCCCGGACGTTACCTCGTTCTCGTACCTTTCTCGGACAAGGTCAACGTCAGTTCCAAAATCAAGTCCAGTGCCGAACGCGCACGTCTGAAGCAAATTATTCAAAGCATCAAGCCCAAGAACTTCGGCGTCATCGTCAGAACCGTGGCCGAGGGCAAGAAAGTGCAAGAACTGGACCAGGAACTCATGATACTGCTGAAGCGCTGGGACGAAGCAATCGCTCGTGCGCACTCCGCAAAAGAACTGCCTACACTCTGCTACGAAGAGACCAACCGCACCGTTGCACTACTGCGTGACCTCTTCAATCCGACCTACGAAAACATCTACATCAACGACCCGAAGGTCTATGACGAAGTCCGAGACTACGTCAAGCTCATTGCACCGGAGATGCAGGAAATTGTCAAGCTCTACAAGGGCAAATTGCCTATTTTCGACAATTTCGACGTCACCCGGCAAATCAAGACCTCCTTCGGTAAAACCGTCAGCTACAAGCACGGAGCTTATCTTATCATAGAGCACACAGAAGCCCTACACGTCGTTGATGTCAACAGTGGCAACCGCGCCAAGAACCCGGACGGACAAGAAGCAAACGCCCTCGAAGTGAACCTCGGAGCCGCCGATGAGCTCGCACGTCAGTTACGTCTGCGAGACATGGGAGGTATCATTGTCGTTGACTTCATTGATATGACTGTTGCCGAAGACCGCCAGAAACTCTATGAACGAATGGTAGAGAATATGAAACGCGACCGCGCCCGCCATAACATCCTACCACTCAGCAAATTCGGATTGATGCAGATTACACGTCAGAGAGTAAGACCCGTCATGGAAGTACATGTCGACGAAACCTGCCCCACTTGCATGGGCAAGGGCACCATCAAGTCCAGCTTCCTCTTCACCGACGTCCTCGAGCAGAAGATAGACCAACTCGTGAATCACCTTCAGATTCGCTCCTTTGTCCTACACGTCCATCCCTACGTGGCCGCATACATCAACCAGGGCCTCGTATCGCTCAAGCTGCGATGGCAGATGAAATATGGCTTCGGCGTTCGCATCATTCCCAACCAGCGCCTCGCCTTCCTACAATACGAGTTCTACACCACCAAGGGCGAAGAAATCGACATGAAGAGCGAGGAAGACATGAAATGACCCACCACACAATAAGAATCCCCGGCGACAAGGTTATCGTCGGGGATTTTTCTTTTGTGGAGCATGCGAGACTCGAACTCGCCACCTCTTGACTGCCAGTCAAACGCTCTAGCCAGATGAGCTAATGCCCCATTTTCTCGTTTTGCGCTGCAAAGGTACGCCTAAAATGCGACTCCTGCAAACTTTTTCCCATTTTTTTTGCTACAATACATAAAAAAACGTACCTTTGCACAGAAAATAAATAAAAGTAGAAACAAAATGAGCCTTATCAAATGTCCTGGATGTGGCCATGAAGTATCATCAAAGGCCACAGAATGCCCTGATTGCGGCGCATTGATCGCTGGGAACATCAAGCGCTGTCCCGTCTGCAACACCCTCTCTTTCATGGATGCCAAACAATGTTCTCATTGCGGCACACTCTTCGTTGTCGAGAAGAAAACAGCAGAAGATGCCGGACAGGCCGAAAAGTACAAGAACTCAGGGAACGCAGATCTCTCCAAGGGTTCCTCTCCCACTCCACCTAAAAAGCGCAGTTGGTTCGGCTGGATACTCCTCCTGCTCCTTATCGCCGCCGCTGCTGGAGCATATTTCTACTACCAGCACCTCGAGCAAACCAAGCAAGAGGAGCAAGCCTACCAACTGCTCATGCAATGTACGGAGCGCGAACTCTTCCAGAGCTTCCTTAGCCGCTATCCCGACAGCCCCCATGCAGAAGGTGTACGGGCACGGCTCGCAGAACTAAAAAACATCGATGATAAGTGGGCTGACCTCTGTGCGCATCCTCAACAAACCGCCCTTCGGCAGTTTATTCACGACAATCCTTCCACCATACACAAGGCAGCCGCACTCCACATCATCGACTCTCTCGACTGGCGCGAAGCTGACAGCCTTGGCACATCAGCCTCCTACGCCATCTACATCAGTAATCATGAGAACGGCGAAAACATTACCCAGGCCTTCGAAGCCCGGACACTCGCCATTCACCGCGAGAACAAAGCCCGCCACGATTCCATTGCAGCAGCCGAGATCGCTTTAGATTCGATTACCTCTGCAGGCACAAGCCCACAGCAGTCCGCGCAATAAACAGCATTACCTGCCAGCTTCTTCGGCCTCTGCTTTCTTATCAGCGGCCTTCCTAGCAGCTTTCTGTCGTGCTTTCTCTGCCTTTTCAGCTTCTTTCTGAGCCTTTTCGGCTTCTTTCTGAGCCTTTTCGGCACGCTTTGCCTTTTGCTTCTCTTCACGAGCACGGTTCTGAACGTCCTTCATTGCCTTCTTGACGGCTTTCTCTTCGTCCTTCAGACGTTTCAGTGCGTCCTTGGCTTCTTTCAGTTTCTGCTGGGCGTTCTTCACATCCAACGTAGCTTGTTTCACGTGGGAATCAGCCCGCGTAATAGCCTCCTTGAGTCTTTCGGTTTGTTCCTTTGCCAGCTGTTCTGCCTCTCTGGCATCACGTGCCGCACGGATAGCAGCGACGTCTGCTACGCTACCACCTGCTGGAGGTGTGGCTGGATTCTGGGCAAAAAATACATTGGCGCTTCCGAGGAAACCGGACAGCAGCATGATCATTAAAATACATTTCTTCATAAGGCGAATAATTTTAAGGGTTAGTGTATATAATTATAGAGTAAACGAAAGATTATCTGTAACGGGACGTTCCACGGGAGCCTTCCCCTCGCGCATCAAACGAACGAGAATGTTTCCCTTTTCGTCGCGACGGACTTCCAGGTCCAGACACTCGCCGCACAGGTGAATACGGCGCAGGGTCATCGAGGGCCAGCCTGCCGGCAGACGGGGTGAGACGGTAAACGAGCGCAAGCCTGTAGGCCTAATACCAAAGAGACCTTCGGTGATGATGCGGGCATAAAGGGCACTCTCGGCCGAAAGATGGCGCTGCGACCCCTCGGGCCACGCCTCGATTGCATATGGCACATGACTTCCGAGCAAACGGGTGTGGGAATAGTATTGCAGGAAGCTGAGCGTACGTTCTGTATCACCAGCCATCAAGGCTCCACGAAGGGCATAGAGAGTGCTGCGGTCCCAGAAGGTCTCGCTGCCAGCCTGAGTCAACATACCGTCCTGCGTCCAGAGGCGGGGTGAATAGAGGGCATCCAGGGTACCTGCCGTACGGGTGAAGATGCCCATCGTCAGCGGAATACAAATCCACGAGCGAAGCACATCGTTGCCCTCAAAATAACGGTAGGTGTCGAAACCTTCAACCGTGGCGTGGAAGTAGCGGTCGATAGCCGCTTCCAGTGCGCGCGCACGTTCCTTATACAATTTCTCGACCTTGCGTCCCTTGCCCAGGTCGCGAGCGAGCATCGAGGCAGAACGCAAAGCGTCATAGTACAATGAGGAAGTACAGAGGTTGGCTTCGCCGGCAGGAAAACGTCCTTCCAGCTCGTCGCAATTCGAGAGTACCACCCCATCGGCATTCAGCTTGCGATGGCAGAACTCCAGGCACCATTCGATGAGTGGCCAGAGCTGTTCGGCCTCTGAACGCGAACCACGAGCCAAGACGTACCGGGAAGCGCCATAGGCGATCATTGCGGCATCACCGCGGTCGCCCGCTCCATTCCAATAGTCATCCCCCTCAGCAATGATACTGCTGGGAATCGGCTCAAAGGCATCGTTCATAAAACGGGCAAAGTGCTTATAGGAATTCAGCGCAGAGGCAGAGGCATAATCATAACCTGTGAAAGGAAAGAAAGGATTGGCATACTCGGCCTGGTCGTTAGCCCAGATAGCAGCGTAGTAAGCCTCGCCGCCAGGACCGTGGAGCGGACCGCCCTTAGTGGCAAAGATACTCTCTTGCGCCCGGATCTTCGAAAAGGCGAACATCCGGTTCAGCACTGCATCGGGGCTCTCGAGCACCAGGTTCTGCATCCATTCATCCACGAGGGAGCGGCGGGCTGCCACCTCCTGTTGAGCATCCCATTCTGGCAATGCCGTTCCTTGCTTCCAGGCACTTGTCAGAACAGAATAGACAACGCTGTCGCCAGGTTCCAGCCTGTAGGCGCCTGCCCCGTGCAAGGTCTGACGAATCACATAAGGTCCGTCCACACAGAAATCCGCGGGGATGGTCTGCGAGAAGTCCCGATTATCTATTTGGAATGAAATGGCACGCTTTGTGTTGTTCTTCAGCACAATCAATTCCACCAAAGCAGGCAATTCCGTCGAGGGAGCTATGGTGTGACGGATATCCAACCCGCACGAGCTGCTTTCCACCTCCATCATTCCACGCAGCCTTATGCTCTTCACACGTTCATCGACGGCCACCATCGAACGGCGGACGTTCACCGCCTCGAGAGGATTCCAGGCCAGCTGGCGTTGCAAAGAAGCATGGGTGTCGTTGGGAACCGTACGGAGCAGCGGCCACACCATACCCCGACTGAGGCTGAAGTGCCCCTGAGCATCCAGCCCGTAGCGCAGTACTACGGACATCCGTTTTCCCGACATCTCGATATGATCTGCATGGGCCCGTCCATCGAAGGTCCAGGTGATTCCTCCCTCCTCATTCAACGTCCAGAAGTCCTGCGGTTTGTCATCGGTTGCCGGATTCGGAGAAACAGCGGCACCTGCCACCGCCGAACCAAGGAACAGCGATGCAATGAGGAGTAAGGCCTTGAGGCATTCAGTAGTAAGTCTTTTCATACGGTTTTCTATTTTAGATAAAATTGATTGTTGTTCTTAAGTTCACATCATAGCTTTCCAAGTATCTTGTCCATCACCCAGTTAACAGGCGTTGCCGAAACACAGTCCATCTGACACACTCGAATTCCCTGCAGGTGTTCCACGACTTCCTGAATCAGCGGCAACTGAACGTGAGGTGGATTCGGAATCTCCAGCATTTGCTGCCCTTCCTCGGTGATGAGTTCTATCGGGTCATAAGTGAATACCGAGAAGGATATCTGCCCGTGGTCACCGATGATTTGAATACGGTCGGTCTTCGCGGACTCATGAGCACAGAAGCACCACGTGCCACTGCCCGGCAAACCGTCGGGGAACTGGAAAGAAGCACTGACCGTGTCCTCCGACTCATACAGGCCCGCTCGGTTGCTGCAGAAACCGCTGACGCGAAGGATGGGACCGAAAAGCTGCTGCAGCAAATCCAGCTGGTGCGGGGCGAGGTCATAAAAGTAACCTCCTCCGGCGATGTCGCGCTGCACTCGCCACGGCAGTTGCTTGCGGTTGTAGTCCAGATCACGGGGCGGAACGGCAAAACGGATCTGCACTCCGACGACCTTACCGATCTGCCCCGCCTCTACGATCTGCTTCACTCGCTGGAAATAGGGAAGATAGCGGCGATAGTACGCCACGAAGCAGGGCACACCGGTCTCTCGCGACACGCGATTCACGCGCAGGCACTCTTCGTAGGTCGCTGCCAGGGGCTTCTCCACATACACAGGCTTGCCCGACTTCATCGCCATTATGGCATAGGTGGCATGTGAAGATGGTGGAGTGGCAATGTACACGGCATTGACTTCCGGATCGTCGAGCAGAGCCTGCGCATCGTCGTACCAACGGGCGATTCCATGGCGTGTGGCATAGCTCTTCGCGCGGTCCGCGTTGCGACTCATTACCGCTACAACAGAGGAGCCCGGCACCTTGTTAAATGCCGGGCCGCTCTTCTTTTCGGTCACTTCACCGCAACCGATGAAGCCCCATTTGATCAGCTTATCCAAAAGTTAAGAATTTACTTCTTAGCACCTTGCTTCCAGAAATCTTCTTCGGCCTTGATCTCAGCCTGCTGACGGTCGTACTCAGCCTTCTGACGAGCATACTCGGCATTATGCTGTTCTACGGTGATGATGCTCTGCTTCAGACGTTGTGCCTGACCTGCCAATGTGATGTCGGCAGCAGCAGCCTTGTCGCAGTAAGCCTTAGCTTCTGCATACTTCTTTTCCTTGGTGGCGATATTTGCGCGTTGCATATAGCACTTACCTTCCAGGTCGGGATTCAGCTGAGCAGCCTTGTCGAGGTAGGTGTAAGCGCTCTGGGTGTCACCGCTCTTACGCATTGCAGCTGCCACGCGCAGGGCGATATTACCCTTCTGCACATCGCTCTGGCTGAGCTCGATTGCGCGGTTGTAGTAGGTGATAGCCTCGCTGTGGTTGCCATCCTTATAGTACTTCTGTGCCAAAGCGATAGCGGACTCGAAGGTAGGCTCAATCTTGAATGCATATTCAGCAGCCTTGTAATAGACGGGAGCGTCGTCGCAGTCATTGGCAGCCATCAGGGTCAGGGCGCTCTTCAGGTAAGCGAGGTTATCCTTGTTGGCCTCGATCTTCGGGGTGAAGATGGCAATGATCTGGTCGCGGTCGGCAGCCTTGGACTGTGCGAAGATACCTTCGATGTTGTTCAGGGGCTGGTCGTACTCGTCCACAATTTTCTTTGCCTTCTCGGGGTCGCTCTCTTCCTTGGCCAGCTGCAGCATCTTCTCGCAGAGCTCCTTGCTATCCAGGTAGTCCTGCAGGAACTGCTCGCGGAAGCCGTTGTTGTCAGCCTGGTACTTGGCATAACTGATGCGGAAGAAGACATCGAGCATGTATCCCTTCACCTCGCGGCCGCCCTGTTCTTCCAGGAGCTTGTTGGCCTTGGCAAACATCTCATAAGCCTTATCGTGGGTGTATTCACCGGGAATAGCCTGCGGGCCATAGACGGCATAGAAGTATGCCTTCGGATAGGCCACGTCACCCTGGGTGGCTTTCAGACGCTCGCTCTTGGCGAAAGAGTTCAGGCCGTTGAGGTTCTTCATACGAAGATCCTGAAGTGCCATCAGTTCCTCAAAGAACTGCTTCTTCTTAGCAGGATCCTGAACGTTCTGAATCAGCATTTGCAACATAAAGGCACCGTCCGTGTAGATACGGAGGTTGGCAAAGGGAGCTTTCTCGATGACGGGCTTCCAGGACTCGTAAGCTTCTTCAAAGCTGTTGTTACGAATGGCGATATTGAACATACTCAGATTCTGACGCGCACGGAGACTGTCTTCGCCAGTTCCGATACGGTCTTCCCATTCGGTTCCTTCGTACTGTGCCATTGCAGGAAGGCTTACCAGAGCCAACCCAAAGGCGATGAAAAGGTTCTTAAGTTTCATAATACTATTTTCTTTTTAATGTTTACTCTATAATATGATTTAACTCTCGGTGTTTATTCTTTAGACGTTCAGTTCGGCGTAAGGTTTAAAGCCCAGATAGGTGTAGATGAAGTTCTTGCCCCTGGCCGACGGGAACTGGCTTCGCGGATCGATATCCGAACGGGTGCGCAGGTGGTCGATCACCCGGTTGTAGCAGTCCATGCCGCTGTAGGCCTTCACACGAGCCACGAACGTTGTATCGATGTACTCGAACTTACCGGTTTCTGGCACCTTGATGACTCGCTTGAAGTTCACCGTAGCCTCATACCAGCCGGGCATCTCATCGTTCAGTCGCATCAGTGCCTGTTCCTTCGGACGCAGGAAGGTGCGGGGCTTCTCCATCAGTGTTCCTTCAACAGGCTCTGCCATGGAAGCCTCCTCCTCGAACTTGCCTTCCTGGGCGGCTTTGCCGTTCGCCTTGAACTCTTCCAGCGTCTCAGCCGTCGTCTTAATAACAATAAAGTACACGCGTGCGCGAACTTTATATCTTTTGGGATAAGGCATGGGACTTTCGACATACTGCTGAAAGTCCTTCTCAAACTGAGGAGTGAAGTTGAAACCTTGGATGCAGGAAATGAACTGCAAAGCCTCCTCTACGCTTTTCACGACTACCTCATCGTCAAAATATCGAATGTATAAATTCATCTTTTTAATTGTTATGTTTTGAAAACGGGTGCAAAGATACGCTTTTTCCGTTAAACTTCCACCTTTTTGGCTTTATTAACTCTTTTTTTCCTCCAAAAAAACACACTTTTTATCTACTTTTGCGGTCTGAATGCATTCTGTTATCTTTTATTTGCATTACAAAATGTACCATTTCGAATGATTTTCTATACAAAATAACTGCATATTTATAAATAAAGAGGTCATCTGACACTTCATCTCACAAATTTTATGTAACTTTGCAGCCAGAATTTAAGAACCAACACACAAAAAACGATTAGAAAATGAATAAGATTGTTGCTAAGGAGCAGTTCTCCGAGAAGGTATATAAACTGGTGGTCGAGGCTCCTCTTATCGCAAAAGCACGCCGTGCAGGACACTTCGTCATCGTACGCGTTGGCGAAAAAGGCGAACGTATGCCGCTGACTATTGCAGATGCCGACACACAGGCAGGAACCATCACCCTCGTAGTCCAGAAAGTGGGAGTGAGTTCCACCAAACTCTGTAACCTCAACGTAGGTGATGAGATCACCGACGTCGTGGGACCGCTCGGCAAGGCCACCCATATCGAGAACTTCGGCACCGTAGTCTGCGCCGGTGGCGGCGTAGGCGTAGCTCCCATGCTTCCCATCATCAAGGCACTGAAGGCTGCCGGCAACCGCGTGATCAGCGTTCTTGCCGGTCGCAGCAAGGACCTTATCATATTGGAGGATGAAGTCAGCAAGCACTCCGACGAAGTCATCATCATGACCGACGACGGCTCGTATGGCCAGAAGGGTGTTGTCACCGTAGGTATCGAGCAGGTCATCCAGCGCGAGAAGGTCGACAAGGTCTTCGCCATCGGCCCCGCCATCATGATGAAGTTCTGCTGCCTCCTCACCAAGAAATACGGCATCAGCACCGACGTATCGCTGAACAC
>Ga0310786_10013430_pt1 | contig 10105 bp, 3 predicted proteins | sample AusTroGonzalo_MG_FD_203881 | JGI IMG/M metagenome (GOLD analysis project Ga0310786, IMG submission 203881) | Bovine rumen microbial communities from tropical cattle in Woodstock, Queensland, Australia - Gonzalo_03 (v2) (version 2) | ecosystem: Host-associated > Mammals > Digestive system >... | reverse complement strand
CACAGGCCCTTCGGGGATGCTGCCGAAATTGGCAAAGAACTTGGTTTGCAACGAGTCGGGAATCACCGAGAGGATGTCCTTGATGTAATATTCCGTCCCGATGAGCGCGATGGTGCTGTCATCGTTTTTCGTGCAGGAGGCTAGCATCAAGCCCGCAGCCAAAAACAGCCAAAAATATGCTCTATTTCTCTTCATCGTCAGTTCAATTTTCATCTACTCAACACTATGCGCCGTTTCACCAGCCCTTCCTTCGTCTTGATTTCAAGGAGATAGACCGAGGCGGGCAAATCTGCAAGGTTCAAGGTCGTCTTGTCGGCACGGTCAACAGCCGTTTCTTCCATGACCTGTCCAAGCATATTAACGACGCGCACCCGCTCCATATTGTCTGCCTCCACGGTTATCTGGCCACTGGTCGGGTTGGGATAGACCACTGCATTGGCCTGCTGTTCGTCCACGCCATAGAAGGAACACACAAACCAATAGCGGCGGCTGACTCCCTCGGGCTGGCAACGGTTGTAGGCCGTGGCGCGAAGCCAAACGGTGTCTTCCATTTGATTGAGGACATACATCCAGCAGGTTGTCCCTGCATCATCCGGCTCCAAAACCCAAAGCATGTCAGGATTTTCAAATTCCCAACTGACTGATTCCCAATGACAAAGTGGATTATTATCCCAAAATATGAAGTCATAGGAATTGATTTGGAACTCCGTGGCTGTAACGACCCAGTGCGGCGCGGTGTTGTTCTCATCAACGGGGAAAATCTCCGTGGGATTTGGCGTATATGCAAATTGCACCTCCATCGTCACAATGCTGTCGCAACCTTGCAAGTTCTGGTAAGTCCTCACATAGGTACCCGATTGCGTATAATAATGGTTCTCAGGGTCGTATAAATCTTCCGTGGTGTATTCATGGCCTTGCGGATCCCACAAGTAGCCGTCACAATTCTCCCCATCGCCAACGGTGAAATTGGTCGTTTCGTAAGTGTTGATTTCAAGGTTCAGGACATAGGTACTATCACAATAGGTATCGCCAAAGGCATTATGGAACGTCCTCACAATCCCATTCTGGCTCTCATGATAGGTCGCTCCCGTTATGGGCCAAGTGTATTCCTCGCAAGCCACCTTGTTCTCCTCATGATAAAACTCCTCATGGAACTTGAGGTCAAGGCGGTACTTGAACGGACAACCGCCATTGGGGTCGTCGAGGATAATCTCGTCGTAAGTGTCCTCATGGTAGGTGATGCCCGTCTTGTCCCAAGTCCAAGAAGGCATAGTCCCTTGCGCATAGCACTCGTATTGGTACTCGATGGGAGGCACTTGATACTCACCCACGGTAAGCATCAGTTTCTCCACTTCTAGGCAACCGTGGTCGTCGATGGTGTCAAAGTAGGCGATTTGGCCGTCATGGTCATACAAAACTCCGTGAAAATCAAAGGCTTGCCCTACGCAAATGCTGGCATCCACAATGAGGGTGTCGTTGGGCGGATAAACATTCAAATTAAGGCGGACGATACTGTCGCAGCCGTGTATGCTTTGGTCGGTGAAAGCCACTTGGCAGGATTGGTTGTAGTCGGTGCCATAGAAATTGTAACTCTCCCCATCGCAAATGTAAGCCGTAACGGTGGTTTCATCGTAAATCGGCCAGTTGTCCAAATGAAGGAAAATCGCCTTGTCGCAACCATATTGCGTTTGAAGGTGATGCTCGTAAATGCCCGGAGTGCTCACTTCTTGACCATAGAAATTGTACACATCGTTGGCGCAGATGGTCTCATTCTGGTGCTCCTCCTCATTGGGATGCACCACAATGGTAACGCTTACATTTTGCGCACTACCCCAACTGTTGTCGGTGATGTGGCAGGTGTAAGTGGTCGTGCCCACAGGAGGCGTGGCTACGGGATGCTGGATGTTGGGATTGCTCAAACTGTTGGCAGGTGTCCAACTATAAGAATAATTGCCCGAACCGCCCGTAGGCAAGGCATGCAAAGTGGTCGACTCGCCTTCGCAAAGTTCCGTGTCGTCGGCGGTGGCCGAGGCATTCATGCTGTTTACGGTCACCGTACATGTGGGAGCACCCACCAGCACCAACTCACGGAAAGAGATGTCGTCCAGTCCGAAGTCGTTGCCGTCGCCATTTGTATTCTGGTTTAAGATAGTAATGGTGGCCGTAGTGGAATTGCCGCTGTACCACAACTCATAGAATTGTTCCCAAATCATTGTCGATGCCGGTGCCGAAAACACCTCACCTATCTGTGTTCCATTAATGCTGAACTGAAGCAAGGCCATTTGACCAGCGACACCCGCCAGTGTACACGCCCAAGTCGAGAAAGCATACCATTTGTTGGGTTGCACGCTGATTTGTTCCGTCCAAACATTGGTGCCAGGGCTGATGGAACCATTGACCATCATGAAGTTGCCGTTGTCGCCATGACCGTATCCATGGAAGTTTTCGTGGTGCAGACTGGCGTCTGAATCCACGTAATAAGTGCCTTCGTTCCAGAGGTTGGAGTTGTATTCGTAGGACGAGGTGAAGCCCATGTTGCCTTGGCTGAAATCACCGTTGATGACACTCTCATCGCCTGGGGCATAGCCTTCGCAAGTGTAAGTCGTAGTCACAGCAGGTGACGCTACTGTGACAGGCCCTTCCGTAGTGGAAAGTCCTGCTGCCGGCGACCATTGGTAATACATGGCTCCCGAAGCGGTGAGCGTTACCGAACCACCCGGCTCAATGGTGGCCGATGGCGGGGTGATGGTGACGGGCTGAGCCTTAGCCAACAAGGCCATCATCCCCAATATCAATGACAATAAAATACTTCTTTTCATACGTTGTTCCTTTGGACGGCAAAGTTAGGAATTATCGGCACACCACCAAACGTTTTTTCACCACGCCGAGAGAAGTCCTGATTTCAAGCAGATAAACCGATGGCGCATAGCCGCTGAGATTCAGTTCGATGCTGTTGGTACGGCCACAATCGCGCACTTCTAATACCTGCCCCATCATGCTCGTCAGGCGGATGCTCTCAATGTCTTCCGCCTCGATGCGGACGGTTCCCTTGGTCGGGTTGGGATACACCTGAACCTTCTGTATTTCAGCCTCATCAATATCAAAGAAGCCCGCGTTGATGGCGAAAATGCGCTCCATCTCGCCACATTCTTCCACTTGGAAATTGGCCTTCAGCGTGGCCGTGCCAGCCGTGGCGACAAAAATAGTGCAATAACTGTTCGTTGCCTCCAAAATCTGCCAATCAGGATTGGATAAAGTCCAAACCACATCGCTGATGATGCCCGCCGTGTTTATTTCATAACGATACTCCCCGCCAATCAAATTGGTGGCCACATACACCGACGGACTACCGCTAATCTGGCCAATGAGTTGCGAGTCGCTGATTTCGAGCCTGATACGGTTGATGATACTATCGCAGCCCGTTTGGGTGTATAAAGTATCCGTATAAATGTAGGTGATGCCCGGTTCGTTGTAAATCACGCCGTTGTACTCGTAAGAATCACAAGCCTGAATGAATTGCGTCGAGTTGACCACCTCATTCAGATAAACGCGCATGTTCACCAAACTGTCGCAACCTTGCGAGGTCTGGAAAAGATGTTCGTAAGTCATCCCGTTGAAATTGCATTGGTTGCCGTACCATTCAAACGGCTCGCAAGCCAAAGTGTCGAACTCATAATAAATCTCATCCGCCAAAGCGAAATGCAAAGTAACGATACTATCGCAGCCTTGTTGCGACTGGAAAGTGTGATAATAATCACGTTCTTCATCGCACCATTGGCCGTTCCACCAAATCTCGTGACACGAAACGATGCTTTCCTCACCCGTGACCGGCGGGATGATGTTCAACTGATAGGCAATGATGCTGTCGCAATGGGTGACCGCCGTCTGCAAGGAATCATACACGACCGCATCCTCATAATAAGGAACGCCATGCCAAACGAAACCGCTGCACTCCGTCATGGTGCCGCCATCAATGAGGGTTGTATTGCCCAAGGTAAGTTCAAGATAATACCAAGTGTCGCAATCTTCGGGATTGGCGGCAGGCACAAACAACGAATCTCTTGCACTTTCGGTATAAACTTGGTCGGGTTTCATTTCCCAAACGTAGGAATCGCAACCGATTCTGTTGTGCGTATAAGAGGCATAATCGTCAAAACTGAGTTTCAAATCTACAATACTGTCGCAGCCAAACTGATTGCTCAGGGTAATGGTGGCATATTGCGGTTGGTCGGAATGGTAGAAGGTCATTCCGTTCCACACATACTCCTCATGGCACCAAGTAATAGAATCCGTCACATGGTCGCTGTAATTGATTTCAACAGGCTGGTAAACGGTGTGAGTACAGGGTTCATCAACCACATATTCAATCGTTTGGCTTTGCGTTATGATTTCGCCCGTTTCAGGAATCGTATAGGAATCGCAGGCCGTGATGGAGGCAAGCCATTGGTCTTCAGCCGTTATGACGGTAATCATCACGGGGCCGATGAAATCCTCTCCGCAGGCATTCCGCGCCACAAACTTAACCCAGTTGCCGTTGTGGGTGGATTGCATCACCATCGTTGAGTCGAACGGCTGATAACTGCCGTTTTGCGCCGTGGCCATCTGCCATTCGCGGATGCGGGTGTCGCCGCTCAAGTTTTTCCAAATCACGCTCACATTCGGCAGGTCGAGCGGATTGCCCTCGCAGACTTGGAAGGCTTCAAGATGTCCCTGCACCTCCGGCTTGTCGTTCACCCTGAAGGGAACCACATTGCTGTAGGCCGCATCGCAGTCGTTGATGACCGCGAAACGCAAGTAATAATTGCCATAGTCGAGCGTATTCGTCGACGGGTCGAAAGCGGTGAAAGGTCCATTCTGTGAAGTGGCATACTCCCAGTGGGCATCGCCGCCGTTGGCGTGGTTCATTTCATATTGGGGCGCGTTGACCATCAATGCACTGCCCGCGCAAACCGCATTCGGAGCCTCAAGGGTTCCCAGAATCTCAGGCGCATGATTGATGGTCAAATTCAGCGTGAAAATACTGTCGCAAATCAAGGGGTTGCCACTCTCCACCGTATACTCGTATGTGTCTGAAATGGTGTAGGTTTGCCCGTTTTGCGGCCAAGTGTAGGCATCGCAGGAAGAAACCGTTTGCGTTTCAGTGTAGGCATCACTCATGATGAAATGCAGGTGCGCCACGATTTGACAACCCTCCGGCGACTGCACATTGGCCTGATAATCACCAGTATGGTTGCAATTTTGGCCGTTCCATTGGTAGACATCGCAAGCGGTGATGGTGTCGTAGGTCGGCTCGGTGGAATACACCGTCACCTGAACCACATTCGAGGAATAGGCCGTTCCGCAGCCGTTGACCGCCTTATAGCGGAGGTAATAGCCGTTGTACGAAAAAGGTATGTTATTGTTGTTCAATGCGACAAACTCTCCCGAAGAGGTCGGTGCGATTTCCCAACTGCCGGTTCCTTGGTTGGTGTGCCGCCATTGCACTTGAGGTGCCGTCAATGAGAAGTAACTGCCTGCGCAAATGCCCGCAGGTGCCGTGATGGCTCCCACAATCGGCTCATCGTTCACCGTGATTTGAACGCTTGCACTATAAGTTGTATTACATTCATTCTCAGCAAAATATCGAATCCAATAGCCGTTATAGGCATAGGGAACATTATTGTTGTTGAAAGAATTGTAGGTGCCGTTTTGCGTGGCCGCAATCTGCCAGCCTTGGTTGGTGATGGTCGCGCCATTGTTTTGGATGCTTGGCGTAGTCAAATTGAAACTGTTGCCGGCGCAAATGGCCGATGGCGTGGCGGGTGTGGCAATGGTCGGGGCATCGTGCACATGGATTTGCACCGCGTTGCTCACATCATTGCCGCAATCGTTGCTCACCTTGTAGCGCAAGTACCAATTGTTGTATGTGACAGGCACATTCTGAGGGTTAAAGGGTTGATAAGTACCGTTTTGCGTCTGGCAAATCTCCCAACCGCCTGTTCCCGTACCCGTATATGTCGGCACAACAACACTCAAATCGTCGCCGGCGCAAATGGCCTCGGGCGCCTGCAAAGTGCCCGTGACATCAGGAGCCACATTCACCACCAACTGCCGCTTGGGATTGCTGTAAATCACGCCGCAACTGCTTTCCACCATGTAGCAGATGTACCAGCCGTTGTAGGTTGAAGGGATGTTGTTCAAACTGAACGAGGTATAAGTTCCGTTTTCCGTCTGAGAGGCCACCCACCCCTGACTGACAATCGGAGAGCCGTTGGCATTGAAAGCGGGAGGGGTCAAAGTCAAATTGGTGCCTGCGCAAAATGGCTGGACTTGAGGCGTTTGCCCAGCCTGACCCGATGCCCAACTCGGACCATTGGTCACAGTAATCTGCACCGTATTGCTGTAGCCGTCGCCGCAATCATTCGTGGCCTTGAATTTCACATACCAACCGTTCATTGAAAGCGGAACGCTGTTGGCGTCAAAGGAGGTAAAAGTGCCATTTTGCGTTTGGCTACACATCCATTGCCCGCTACCTTGGTCGGGTTCGACCGTAGGCGTGGGAATGCCCAAAGGCCCGCCAGCGCAAATCATTCCAGAAGGGTCAATCCAACCCACGTTAGGCTCCCTACCCGTATTAATATACACCCAAGCATCTGAGGACTCACCATGCGGAATCGTAACCCTGTATTTGAACTGGTCCAAACCGCCATAATAGCCTTGATCCAAATACGTATAATTGAATTTTCGTGTGTTGTTGTTCCAATTCAAGTTACCATGCGCCGGAGCCTGTAACACTTGAACCGTAGCCCCTGAAATTTGACTGCTCGGGGTGATGATGTCGTTGGCCAACACATCTATCTGATAGGTTTGATAATATTCGACACAAAGTGGAACATCATCGTCCACTGCGTTCACACTATAGGTAGCCAGAGGAGTAAGCGAAAGGTGGTCGAGGCCGAAGTCGTCGCCAAGGCCCGAATTGCCCGTATAAATGTCATAAATCTCAATTGTCGCTTGCGTTGCGCTACCGCTACTCCAAACATACGACCACTCATGCCATTGGTTGTTTCCCGCAACCTCAAATTCACTATTGTCCATCCAGTTCCCATTGATTTTCAGTTTCAACGTGGCCGGATTCGGGCTGTAGCCGAAAAACGACTGTGCCAAGTTCACCACCTGACAGGAAAACAAATAATCAGTGTTGGCTGTAACACTGACCGTTTGCTTCCAAACCACCAATGTAGGATTGGTTGCCCCACCCTTTCCATTGGCCAACATATACTTGCCCGAACCGCCATAACCACGAATATCGGGCCAGCCGCCCAAAGAGCCTCCACCGTGTCCCTGTGCGGTGACATCGATGCAATAACACCCTTCGCCCACTTCGCCTGACGCGGTATAGGTATAATCGGTAATAAAGCCCGTGTTGCCGCTCTCAAAATCCGCGTTGACGATGTTTTGGGCTGCAAGACGCGGCGAAATCGCAGCCGTCACCAAACAAATCGCGAAAAAGGAAAGGATTTGCTTGCTCAACTTGTTCAATGGCTTGATGCTCATAATTTATGTTGTCTATTGATATACAATACGATAATTTTCAGCAAATATTGTACCAATCCGAATTTATCCCTGCCATTCCCTGCCGTCCAACTCCACTTTTCGGAGGGTTTCGTCCTCATAGCACAATTTCAGGGAGAAAAACGGCTGCTTTTCATCAATCAGCCTCAGGAAAATCTTGTCGCCTTCCCACGAGGGCAGTTCGAGAAGCCGTTGTTTGTCAATCCATTCCAAGTCGCCTTCGTTGCAGTCGGTTTGGTCGCCCGTCCAGTCGGTGCAGACAAAAATGTGCATCTGCTCGGCGGGCCAGATGTTGTGGACGAAAGTGACGATGCCACAATAACGCCACGCCGTGACGGTGAAGCCCGTTTCCTCGCGCACCTCGCGCCTCATGCAGTCCTCAGGGCTTTCGCCTTCCTCAAACTTGCCGCCCACGCCAATCCATTTGTCGTGGTTCTCGTCGTTCTCCTTCTTGGTGCGGTGCAGCATGAGGTATTGGCCGCCGCGCTCAAGGTAACATTGGGTGGTTTGTTTCATAGTCCAAAAATACACATTTTTTCAATATTACGGATTTTGCGTTACGGATTTTACGTAATTTTTTGGGAAAACCATCCTACCGCAATACAACCGGCAGGGGTTGAAACCACCCGCCCAATATCCTATCACCCCTACGGGGTTCTGATGACACACCCAGCCCCGTAGGGGCGCAGGACACATAGGCAGGCGGTGAAGCACGTTGTGCGTCCCGTTTGCGGGACGGGCAACACGCGGAACCCCTGCCGAAAAAACCCAAAAAAACGGCCCCCGAAAAAACTTCGAAGGCCGTCTTCCGCGTCAGGACTTTCACCTGATGAACGATTTCTGTTGTCCCCTTGGTTTGTTAAGGAACTAATATAGTCACTACTCCATCTGATGTCCAAGAACAAGAATGGCCAAGGTCAGAAAGATGATGCCCCGAATTGCGGAAAATGGTAACAGAGGGGCAGACAACATTATTACCGAGGTTAAGACCACCAATGCTGTAGTAATCACCAGCACTTGTGGCTGTGCCGCTACTGCTGCCTCCGATGTTGATGGAGGGACAGTATCCGTAAAAGCCAGCACCTATGCCCGCAGCATTATTTAAACCATAATTTTCATAACTTACGCCATCAACCTTAATACCACCTGTGGCCGTGATAGAGCCGCCACTGATGATGATATTTCCACATGTAGAAGTAGCTTCAGTACCTGCTGATGGATTAGTTTGAGCAGTGCTGAAACCAGTGCCTATGCCCGCAGCCGCATAACCACCATAGGCTTTGATAGTGCCGCCAGTAATGGTGATGTCTCCACATCTACTTTTGACATCAACACTACTATAGTAGTCTCTAAATGCGCCAGCAGCACCTATGCCCGCAGCATTAAAACCACCTGTGGCCGTGATATCGCCGCTTTCAATACGAATGTTGCCGCAAAAAGTATTTTCATAACCAGGGTAATCAGGATGATAAAAAGCACCGCAACCTATGCCGGCACCATGGAGACCGGTGGCGTAGCCAACAGGAGATCGGGCGTCAAGCGAGCCGCTGCCTTTGATGGTGAGCGTCTTGTCCGTTGGCCCTGGAAGTATGCCAGGCCACATAGTATAGAATGCAATCACGGTGTTGGTAGTGTTTTCTGCAAGGATGATGGTGGCATCGCCCAAGCAGGTGAGGCCGGCCCAAAGGGTACTCGTGGACACGGCACCGCCGCCATTGATGGAGACATCTTTCAGCGTCACTGTGGCATTGTCAGCGATGCTGATTTTGTAATTGCCGGAGAGTGTGCCAGTCATCACTTGGCCGCTTTGAACCTCTTGGTTTGTTCCGATAGTGGCAAGGTCAACCTTTCTGGTAGTTCTTATATCCAGAGTAACTGCGTTATTGCCGTTAGTGCCGTCATAGAGTATGTTGGAGCCAATAGACATTAGAGGGAACGAGCCACAATAGCTACTTTCAAGGGCTTCATCGGTATAGCAACAGGCTGTCTTCGTATTATCTTGCGGCAGCACGATGGCCCAAGTGACACCTTCATTCAAGGCAGGCATCTTAATCAAGCCGCAGTCTTGCTTGCTCATGCCGTAGGTGAAGCCGCTGTCGGTCGGGTCAGCAAAATTCACGGTAACTTCGTTGTTCAACCCGAGGATGCAGATGGGAGCCGTGGAATTCGTGGAATACGTGTCCACATTGAACTTCATCAGCGAGCACCTGTTGTACAAGCGGGCGGTGTAGGAATCGTTATCAGAGGAGTAGTTAACACTCTGATTCAAAGCATTCGGGGCAACGGAGCGTCCCATCGAAATCACGGGCAGACCGGCCGATGTCGTCTGGTCGCTGATGTTCACGGTGCATTTGGTGGCACCGTTAGCAACCGTTCCTTGTTTGTTGCCGAGGAAGTAGAAAAAGAGCGGTTGGCCTTCCACTGGGTCAGTGATATTGCCGGAGAAGGTGCCGTCAGTGCCGCAGGTCAGCGTACCGACATACTTGCCGCCGCTGGCCACAAGGATTTGGTCGCCGTTCCCAAAAGTGATTTGGTTTGCATTCGGATTCAC
>Ga0310786_10013429_pt1 | contig 10106 bp, 8 predicted proteins | sample AusTroGonzalo_MG_FD_203881 | JGI IMG/M metagenome (GOLD analysis project Ga0310786, IMG submission 203881) | Bovine rumen microbial communities from tropical cattle in Woodstock, Queensland, Australia - Gonzalo_03 (v2) (version 2) | ecosystem: Host-associated > Mammals > Digestive system >... | reverse complement strand
TTTGAAAATTTACGTTTTTGATCGTCTACCACTAAACCGCTGACAGAAACTGTCTTAAATGCAGGTTTATCAAACAACGCAACAGCCATAACCATTAAACTATAAAACCAACCACGTGTTTGATCTTGTGCTTCTATGATGTAGTCAGCAGGGAAAATTTTTTCAAACTTATCTTTGTTTTCAAAAGGATAATGCACATGTGCAAAAGGCATAGAACCAGATTCAAACCAGCAGTCTAAAACATCAGTTATTCTGTGCCAACCATCTTTTGTTAATTTATCCAAAGTAGGACGATGTAAATCATCAATTTTTGTGCCAAAAAAGTCCTCAATCTCTTTTATTGAACCAAAAACTTTATATTCACCATCTTTTTCCCAAATTGGTAATGGAACACCCCAATATCTGTTTCTAGATATACCCCAAACACGAGCATTTTCAATCCAATCCATAAACCGATTACCAGCAGATGTCCATTTTGTATCGCGTTTAGTTATTTCAACCAATCTATCACGAATTTTTGGAACATCAACATACCAAGCATCTGTTGCACGCTGTATCAATTTTTCTTTACTGCGTGGACCATACGGATAGCTGTGCTTATGTTGGTCTTTTTTTACTAAAATACCGTTCTGTTTTAACCAATCTATAACCTTTGGGCTTGCAGCGAATATGTTTTCCCCAGCCCAATCTTTGACAGTTGAATCAAAATTGCCATAATCGTCCACATTAACTATAACAGGAAATTTGGGATCCAATGCTTTTGCTGCCCAATAGTCTTCATCACCGAATCCTGGTGCAATATGAACTATACCTGTACCGTCACCATCACTAACATAATCGGCAGAAATAACCGTATATAAACTTTTACTTTCATTACTGATATTCGTATAGTAATCAAATATAGGTTTATAATGTAATCCGACCAATTCAGAACCCATAATTTCACCAAGTTGTTCTGAATTTGCAAAAATATTTTCGTATGCTTTTAACCGGCTTTCAGCCAACACATAAACATGTCCATCATTATGTTTCATGCGGATATATTTCATATTTGGGTTTACAGCCAAAGCAGAATTGGCAGGTAACGTCCAAGGTGTTGTTGTCCATGCAATTGTGCGGTCTCCATTTTCTAGTTCAAACCAAACAGTCACAGTATCATCAATAATATCACGATAATCTTCGGATGCTTCACTATGAGATAAAACAGTTCCCATTTTCCAATCGTATGGATTGACTTTGAAATCTTTATAAAGCAGACCTTTGTCATACAATTGTTTTAATGCCCAAATTACGGACTCCATATAGTTTTTATCCATGGTTTTATAACCAAAACTTTCACCAATTTCAACCCAACGACCGATACGTTCAATGAAACGCGACCATTCATTTGAATAAGTCATAACGCCCGTTCGACATTTATCACAGAAAGATTCAATACCATCAGATTCAACGATATCTTTCGCACTTTTTAATTCTTTTTTTTCTACGGCTTGTTCAGCTGGCAAACCATGACAATCCCAACCAAGTTCACGTTCAACATGTTTTCCACACATTGTTTTATAGCGTGAAACCATATCTTTGATTGTACTGATTCCCAAATGTCCAAAATGCGGAAGGCCATTTGCAAACGGTGGACCATCATAAAAATTAAACGGTTCACCCATTTTGGTTTTGTTCAGAGATTTATGAAATGTATCATCACTACGCCAAAAATCGAGCACTTGATGTTCAAGTTCTGCAAAATTTACTTTCGGTTCGGTTTTTTTGTATGCCATGTGTTTATACCTTTTTTTATATTAAAAATGGCGCCTACGCGCCCCAGCCACCGCCAAAGCGCAGTGTCTGTCATTTAATAATAATTATTGTTTTTGTTGTCATGCCCTTATTTATACAATGTTTTTTACAAAAAATCAAGTTATATACGATAAAACTTGAAAAAATATAATGTATTGATTATACTCTAACCCAGTTAAGCCGGTTTAGCTCAGCTGGTAGAGCATCTCATTCGTAATGAGGGGGTCGTAGGTTCAAGTCCTATAACCGGCACCATGAAAAATCGTTGTGTTTAATGTAAATATTTGTTTGTCGCGATGCCTTCAAGTTTTACTTTTGGTACCATATGTGAAGATTTAACGTCTTTGGACCACACATTGTGATTAAAGCATATAGCAATATCGATTTAAAATAGATTTTGCTTCGTTTAATTTATCTTGGGTTTCACAATATTTTTTCCATGCAATCTTTGCTTCAGTTTTTTTGCCAACGTCATTATTTGCATTATATTTATCAAGAAAATCGTGCGTAATATTTTCTAATTTAGTGATTGCTTGTTTTTGTCTTTCAATCTTTTTTACTTGCAACAAGGCTTTCTTTTTCATGTTTTCTTTATCAATACATGGTATATCTGATAATAAAACAGTATTGTCTGATATTGAATAAGATAATTTCCAAAAACACCAAAATCTATCGTTTTCCGTAGCAAATTCGTTGTTTATTACAGATTTACAAACATCTTTATCAGCCAGTTTTATTAAATGCTTGTTATAATTATTACCCCAATAATCATTGTTGCATATATTAAAATACAAAGCCTGAGATTCTTTGTTTGGAAATGATTTAAAAACGCCAGAATTGAATTTAAAATCCCCATAATTTGTACAAATTGTATAATGTGCATTTAATATTCGTTTAGCAAGAGTATGTGTTTTATCTTTGGGATACAAAGTTTTCTTTTCAAAAGCATATAATCGTGCAGCGACTAAAACTTTAAATACTTTTTCATAAAAATAAGTAAATTCTGGTTGATACTGTAAATTAAAAGTTTTTTTGCCATTGTTTATACAACGTCTGGGATTTTTATATCGACAATCGTATACAACAGGATTTGTTAAAAAATTTTTCAATTGTTTTGCAGAGCCATGGCATAATAAGTAATTCAAAGAAGATATTTTTCGCTTGTTTCTGTCTGTACATAATAAATTCAATACAGAACAAGATTTTCCTTCAACAGAACCTGTTAACAAAAGAGAATAAAAATAATCCCATTTATTAAACTTTTTTAATATTTGAATTATTTGTTTATTGTCCATTTTTTATTTTCCACATTTTAATTTGTGTAAAACAACCATAATTCCTGCTGGTGTCATACCTGGAATTCTTGATAATGATGCAATTGTTTCAGGTCGTGTTTTTGTCATTTTTTCAATCAGTTCGTTTGTTAAACCAGACAAAGATTTATAATTAAAATCACGTGGTATTTTTAATTCAGCATCTTTTTTGTAATTTGCAATTTCACGTTCGTTTCTTGAAATATATCCCGCATAGAACATATCATTTTCAAGTGCTGTTTTTTCACGCAATTTTTTTACTTTATTATGATAATCATTTGTAATTAAACCCAAAGATTCCGCTGTATTGCCTAATCTTAGTATTGCATTATCTGCACGTAATTTTAATCGATATTCTGCACGTGAAGTAAACATACGGTATGGTTCATCAACCCCAAGTGTCGTTATATCATCAATTAAAACACCAATCATAGAATTTGTTCTGTCTAATATCAATTTTTCTATATTTAATGCGTGTGCGGCAGCATTTGCACCAGCAACAATACCTTGGGCAGCAGCTTCTTCATATCCACTGGTTCCATTGATTTGACCAGCGAAAAATAATCCAGGAATATCTTTGGATTCCAATGTTGTTTTCAGTACACGCGCATCAATTGCATCGTATTCAATTGCATATCCATATCGTGCAATTTTTGCATTTTCTAGACCAGGTATGGTACGAATCCATTTATCTTGGATATCTGCACCAAAGCTTGTTGAAATGCCATTTGGATAAATTAAATTGCTGTTAAAACCTTCTGGTTCTAAAAACACATGATGTGAAGTGTGTTCTGGAAAACGCATAACCTTGTCTTCCAATGATGGACAATAACGTGGCCCCAAACCAGTTATATCACCGTTATACATTGGCGCATCTTTTATATTATCACGAATGATTTTATGTGTAGTTTCTCTTGTATGAGTAATAAAACATTTTTCAGCATATTTATTATCGTTATCACCCAAACCAAACCAATCGTGTGGAAAATCACCTGGTTGCTCTTCACAAACAGAAAAATCAATACTGTCACGATATATACGTGCAGGCGTACCTGTTCTTAATAAATCAAAGCCGGCTTTCTTTAGCACACTTGAAATATGTGTGTCATTTTCTTGATATTCACCATTATCCATCAAACGTCCAGATTGAATTTTTTCTTTTCCGCGTGTCACCAGTCCACCAAGAAAGGTGCCAGTTGTTAAAACAATGGATTTTGCAGAATATTTTTTATTTACAATTTTATTTTCAATATCTAAATCAAAAACAGATTCAAATACAACAGTTAAGTTTTCTGTCGTATGCAAAATATTCATAACTGCATTATGGTAAAATGTTCTGTCAATTTGTGCGCGCAGTGCTTGGGTTGCTGCGCCATGTGTTGCGTTTAACGTTCGCCAATGAATACCAGATTTATCTGCTGCAAATGGCATAACCCCACCCATTGCCGCTATTTCAGCAACTATTTGAGATTTGCCAGGGCCACCAATAGATGGATTACAAGACATTGCACCAATATCAGATTCTCGCATTGTTATTAACAATGTTTTTGCGCCACGTCGTGCAGCAGCGGCTGCTGCTTCAACACCCGCATGACCGCCACCAATAATAATCACATCATAATTTTGCATTTTTATTTTTCATTTATTTTTGCATACATTGCCATGTTTTCGCGCCTTTTTAAAACAGGATTATACCAAGCGCTGCGCATTATGCCTTCTTGTTCAAATCCACATTTTTCTGCTGTTTTCCATGAAGCAATATTATCTGGATTTATAGTCAATTGTATACGTTGAACCCCTATATCAAAAAATGCATTTGCAATAGCATTTAATGCTTCACTCATAAAACCTTGACCAGAATATTTTGGGTTTAACCAATATCCAATTTCACCTGTTTCACGATTTTTTTCTTTGAAATAAAATGAACAAATACCGATGAAATCCCCCGTTGTATTTAAAAACAAACCGTATTCTGCACACGATTGATTTTTCCAATTTTTTTCAGCGCTGCGTAAAAAATCGAATTCTTCTTCTGGACTTTTTGTTTCTGCTATGAAAGGCATAAATTTAAAAAAATCCCTGTTGTTTGAAATAATATCAAATAATTTATTTGCAAAATCAAAAGTTGCAACCAGTGGTTTTAAATCAAGACGTTTCGTTTGTAATGGTTTAAATTCTTGTGGTTTCATTTTTTAATCCTTTATTTTTGCAAATAATATTGCATCATCAAGTTTGTTTAAATTTGGGTTAAACCCACATTTACGCATAATGCCTTCTTGTTCAAAGCCACATTTTTTAGCTACACCACAAGATGCACGATTGTTCGGGCTGGCGGTTAAAACAAAACGGTTAAAACCAATATCAAAAAATGCTTGTGTAATTTTATTTACCGCTTCGCTAACCAAACCTTGCTTTGTATATTCTGGTCTTATCCAGTATGCGATTTCACCATTTCCGTCACGCCAATTTATATGTCTTAGTGTACATATACCAATAAATTCATTGTTTTCACGTAAATATAAACCATATACTGCCCGTGTTTGATTTTTCCATCCAGTTTCAGATTGGTATAACCAATCATATTCTTGTTCTGGATTTTCAACCTCTGTCAAAGACGGGATATAAGTAAAATATGTAGAATTTGTTGCTTTGATTTTTGAAATTATGGCAAATAATTTGTTTGCAAAATCGAAAGTTGCAACCAGTGGTTTCAAATCAAGACGTTTCGTTTGTAAAGATTTAAATTTTTGTGGCTTCATTAAAATCTTCCCATACCGCCATTTACATGTATTGTTTGTCCGTTGATGTATGATGCTTCGTCACTTGCTAAAAAGACGCAAGTGTTTGCTATATCAATTGGTTCCCCAAAACGACCAGCAGGTATCTGTGATAAATATGTTTTCTTTAATTCATCACTTAAAACATCTGTCATTGGTGTTTTTATAAATCCAGGTGCAATACAGTTTGCGGTTATTCCACGTGATGCAACTTCGGCAGCAATAGATTTTGTCATTGCGATAATACCGCCTTTGGATGCGGCGTAATTTGTTTGCCCAATGCCACCAACAATACCTATTATAGATGCCATATTTATAATACGACCATATCTTTGTTTCATCATAGGCATAATTGCTGCGCGACACATTTTAAATGTTGTGCGCAAATTAGTATTTATAACATCGTCAAATTGTTCATCACTCATACGCATCAACAAAGTATCTTTTGTAATACCTGCATTATTGATTAAAATATCTAAATGACCGGCCTTTTCAATTGTATCACTAATCAGTTTTTCGCATGCACCATCTACAGATAAATCAGAAACGATTTTGATAAAATCTTTGTCGAAATCTTTATTTAATTTTTCAGAATTGCGGCCAGAAATAACAACTGTTGCACCGGCATTTTTCATTTGTCGTGCAATTTCACCACCTATTCCGCCAGTTGCACCAGTTATCAAAACAACTTTATTTTTTAAATCAAACATTTTATATCTCCAATTTATGTGTTGTTATTTTATCTGTTATACGATTGACCAGCCCAATCAGTGCACTGCCAGGGCCAATTTCAGTTAAATTATTTATACCCAATTCAACCATATTTAACACGGATTCACGCCAACGTACACCGTGTGTGATTTGATAAACCAAAGATTCTTTGATTTCATTGATATCTGTCATTGGTTGACATGTCTTGTTTGAAATCAGCGGAACAACAGGTGTTTTTATTTCTATATTATCTAATGCAATTTTCATTTTTTCTGCAACAGGTGCCATTAATCTTGAATGTGGGGGCACAGACAAAGGCAATTTCATCGCACGTTTTGCACCACTGTTTTTTGCAAGTTCCATTGCGGCTTCGATTGCAACTGTTGCACCAGATATAACAATTTGACCATCACAATTATCATTTGCAATGTTACAAACCGCATCAGTTTGTTTTTCTGCTGAATCACAAACTTGTTTTAATGTATTTATATCAAGACCTAAAATAACAGCCATAGCACCTTGACCCGCAGGTACAGCTTTCTGCATTTCTTCGCCGCGTAAACGAACAAGTTTTATTGCATCTTCTAAAGAAAGCGCGCCAGCAACACACAATGCGGTATATTCCCCTAAAGAATGACCGGCAACATAATCTGGCATTGTTGGGTTTGCAGCACGGAACATCGCAACAGATGTTGTTAAAATTGCAGGCTGAACGTTTGCGGTCAAAGTCAACGTTTCCATCGGCCCATTAAAAATAATATTGGATAATTTTTCACCCAAGACATTATCTGCTGTATCAAACACATCATGTGCCGCCATGTTATTTTTATATAAATCAAATCCCATACCAACAGTTTGAGAGCCTTGACCAGGAAAAACATATACAGATGACATAATTATCCTTTTTTTTATATTCAATAAAATTATAGAAAATAAAAAGCAAAAAACAAGTTATTATATATTTTTATTGTTTTCGTATTGAAAATTCACAACCACAATAATTTTGACGGTAAAAATCAGATTCGTGATTTATTTCTTGGCGCAATTGTTCGTTCCATTTAATTGGTATATATTGTATTGTATTACAAGACTCTTTAGCTGCGCAATCAACTTGGTTTTGGTCTTTGTGCTTTGATACTCCAAATACAGAAGCAATCGCATCAAAACCATTTTTTATTGCATAATCACGCGCATAACAAAAACGAAAAGCAAAACATCTACTACATCTTAATCCTCGTTCTGGTTCGTTTTCAAGACCTGCTATTTCTTGTTTCCATTTTTCGTGGTCATAATCACCAATAACATATTTTACACCCAATTTTTCACAATATTTTATTTGCTCGTTTAATCGTTTTTGATATTCTGCTTCTGGAAAAATATTTGGATTAAAAAACATAACAATAAAATCATCTATACCGCAGATTTCGCCGTCTGCCAGTTGTTTTATTGCACCACATGAACATGGTGCACAGCAAGACATTAAAATTAAACGAACGTGTTCCATGTGTTTTATTTTTGGTAAGTTTCTGCTAATTTCCAAAGTATTATATTTATATTGTTCATATTATCACACGTCCCCGTGTCTATAAAGTGTGTTATATGGCTTACCCCAACAATATCTCTGGTTATTTTTAAACTTTTTAGATTTTGAATTGTTTTTTCCAGTTCACAATTACAGCGTCTTTTTTTTGAACGAGAACAATAATCTTGTCTTACACAATCTTTACAAGAAATATCAAATATACAATGCAAATTATAATTATCATAAATTTTTATATGATTATATAGTTTTTTACTCATTTTAATACCTGCCCGTGTTTAGATAAATCAGTAATTTCATAAATACCATTTTCATCATTTGATAATTTTAATTCTGCACCACTGCAAAGCATTCCCTTTGATTCTACCCCTGCTACAGAACGTGGTTTTATTGGTTTATTTGTTTTTGGTAAAATCGCGCCAACAGGTGCAAATACAGCCAACATATCTTTGCGAACATTTGGTGCGCCACAAACAATATCTTGTGTTATGTTGCCATCATCAATTGTCACGATGTGTAAATCTTCACGATTTGGATGATTTTTTATATCAACAATTTTAACTATAATTAACTGTGGTTGATTACCAATTTTTTTTGTGTATTTTTCAGTTAATTCTTTAACCTTGTCATCATCAATTCTTTCAAAAAGGTTTTCTGGTACAGTAAACTCTGTACCATCTTTAACCCGCGCTTCAAATTGTGTTGGCCAAGATAAATCAAGTTTATTTGTAAATATATTTTGCATTTTTTCTGCAGCATCTGGTATAAAAGGTGCAGATACACGCGCATAGAAATCAATCAACTGAAAACAAGTGTTCAAGACATGTTCTGCTTCATTTAATTTGTCATCTTTAACCAAAGACCATGGCGCTGTCATTGTCATATATTCATTTCCAATTGCCCAAAGTGAACGCAGTGCAAATATTGCATCTCTGAATTCACATTGTTCAAGAGCCTTTGTTAAATCAGCTAATTTTTCATTTAATTGTTTAACCAAAGCGGAATCTAATTCATTTGCGTGTGGAACAATATTACCAAAGTTTTTGGCTGACAATTTACATACACGTGATACAAAATTGCCCAACATACCATTTAAATCTTTATTTACAATATCAGTAAAACGATTAATTTTAAAATCTGTATCGTCTGTTTCTGGGGCAGATGCCATCAAAGTATATCTCCAACAATCAGATGGTGCTATTGTTAACGCTTCGTCTAAAAATATTCCGTTTCCAGTTGATTTTGCAATCTTATTACCTTCAAAATTAAGAAAATTCATTGACTTTAACATATCAACAGTTTTCCAGTTATCGTGCATTGCTAATTGTTGTTCTGGGAAAAACACAGAATGGAATTTTACATTATCTTTACCCATAAATTGTGCATAAAAACAATCTTTGTTTTTCCACCAGGATTCCCAATCTTTGCTGATTGCCTGAGAAATAGAAACATAACCCCATGGTGCATCAAACCATACATAAAAAACTTTGTTTTCATACCCGGGTTTATTTACTGATATTCCCCATGATAAATCGCGTGTAATGGATGTATCGTGTAAACCTTCATTTGCCCAACCCATAGCAATAGCAGAAGCTGTTTTAGACCATTTTGGCGCATGTTCTTTTAACCATTTTTGCCATTCGTCTTGCATTTTTGATGCCAAGAAAAAAAGGTTTTTGGTTTTTCTCATTTCAATATTTGTTGAACCAGAAATTGCAGAGCGTGGATTTAATAATTCTGTTGCTTCATATGTTGCACTGCAATTATCGCATTGGTCACCACGTGCATTTTCATATCCACATTTTGGACATGTTCCGTTTAATTGACGATCTGCTAAAAACATATTATCGTCTACAGAGAAAGGTTGAACGGTTTCGCGTTCTTCAATTAAACCTTGTTCATCAAGACGAGTAAATAAATCATGAATTAATTTCTCTTGTAAATCTGTATGTGTACGTCCATATAAATCAA
>Ga0310786_10013428_pt1 | contig 10106 bp, 6 predicted proteins | sample AusTroGonzalo_MG_FD_203881 | JGI IMG/M metagenome (GOLD analysis project Ga0310786, IMG submission 203881) | Bovine rumen microbial communities from tropical cattle in Woodstock, Queensland, Australia - Gonzalo_03 (v2) (version 2) | ecosystem: Host-associated > Mammals > Digestive system >... | reverse complement strand
GATTGTCACGCGCGATGCGAACCTCTCCGGGCGCTTCGACGTTGTCGCTTCGGACAAGTTCAACCTCGCTCTCTTCAGCAGGAACCATGCCGAATACTACGTGACGGGCAAGGTCATTCCCAAGACGGGCGGCCAGATGCGCGTGGAGTGCTACCTGTACGTTTCCAAGAGCAAGGACCTGATGCTCGGCGAAAGCTATACCATCCCGCAGTCCGAGCTGCGCCGTGCCATGCACGACTTCTTTGACAAGGTGGTCAAGCGCCTGTGCGGCGAACGCGGCGTGGCGAGCACGAGAATCGCCTACGTGTCTAAGATTGACGGGATCAAGCAGGTGGTGGTGTCGGACTACGACGGATTCCACCGCAACCAGGTGACGCGCGATTCCAGCATCAGCATGATGCCCGTGTGGACGCTCGGCAACAAGGGCCTTGTTTACGTGAACTTCAAGACGAACCGCCCGAGGCTCTACACCAAGGCCTTTGGCCGCTCGGAGCGTGCGCTGTTCACGCAGTTCGACCAGACTTACAGCCCCGCGGTGAATCCCAAGACGGGCGAGTTGCTGTTCTCGAGCACGAAGGACGGCAAGACGGATCTGTACATTGGCGACATGGAGTCGGGCAAGGCCCGCAAGTTCGCTTATCTGAAAAGCAACCAGACGAGTCCCGCCTGGAGCCCGTTCGCGACAGAGGTGCTGTTCACCAGTGACCGCGGTGGCGGCCCGCAGATTTTCGTGATGGGCAAGGACGGCTCTGACATGCGCCGCGTGACGTTCATGGGCCGCTACAACGAACGTGCCAGCTGGTCCCCGAGCGGCGACCGCATCGTCTATACGTCGATGGACAACGGCAAGATGAACATCTATACTTGTGCTCTTGACGGCAGCGATATCATGCAGCTCACGAGCAACGCAGGCAATAACGAACATCCCACGTGGTCGCCCGACGGAAAGCTTATCGCTTTCAGCAGCAACCGCAGTGGCTCTTACCAGATTTACATCATGCGCTTTGACGGCGCAAACGTGACACGCATTACGCAGGGCGGCGAGAATACGGCGCCCACGTGGTCGTGGTTCTACGAAGACAAATCACAAACAACCAAAGAAGGTGCCAAATGAAACACATCGCTAAACTCGCTATCATCTCTTGTGCAGTCTGTCTCGCCATTGTAGGCTGCTCCAAAAAAGAACCCCCCAAGACGGAACCGACGTCTGAACCGGCTCCGGCTGCCGCAGCTCCGGCTCCCGAACAGCCTGCGCTGAACGCCGACTCCCTGGCTGCCGAACAGGCCCGCCTCGAAGCCGAACGCTTGGAAGCCGAACGCGCCCGCCTTGAAGCCCTCATCAACCAGATCATGAGCGAAGATGTGTACTTCGACTTTGACCGCTTTGAACTCACCGAAAAGGCTAAGGAACTCCTGGCCCAGGTGGGCGAACTCCTGATCAAGGAAAAGCGCTTCACGCTGACCATCGAAGGCCATACCGATGCCCGCGGTACCGAAGACTATAACTTTACCCTCGGTGCCAAGCGCGCCATGAAGGTGAAGGAATTCCTCGCCGCCTACGGTATTGAAAACGAACGTATGGAATCGGTCAGCTACGGTAAGGAAGCGCCGAAGGCCCAGGGCGAAACTGAGGAAGCCTATTCCCAGAACCGCCGTGCGAACTTCCGCGTGAATATCAAGCAGTAATTGCTGATCGTTGGCGCAGAGCGCCTTAGGCAATGAGTCGAGAGTGGTGAGCAATCATCGCTGCTCGGCGTTCATGGCCGATGGCTCTATATCACTTTACCAACTTTTTAATTTGAGAAGACTATGAAATCTTTGGCTCTAGGATTGGTCTCGATGGCGCTTGTTCTCGCCGGTTGCTCGCAGGTCACGATGCTCCGTACACAGGAGATGAAGAACGTGGGTACCGACGTGCAGGTCGCTGTTCTTAGTAACCTGGATTCGAGCGTGCAGTACCTCAGCGCGCAGAATGATTCCTTGCGTGCGGAACTGGAGGCTTCGGCCCTGATGCAGAAGCGCATGATGGCAGAAATCACTACGCTTGCGCGCCGCATGGGAGACGAATCCGAAAGGAACGATTCCCGCCAGGAAGAAATCATCTACCGCCTTGACATGCTCCTCGGCAAGAGCGACAAGATTCTTGCGAAGAAGGTCGTGGTGAGCGGTGCCCCGCAGGCGCCCATGTCCATGGACAGTCTTGAGCGGGAGGCAGAAAAGCTCGTAGAAGCCGAGGCGATGTTCAACACGGCGCGTTCCGACTACCATCGCGGCGAGTACAAGCTGGCCTATTCCGGCTTCAAGCAGGTGTACGAACAGATGAAGACGGGCGAACTTGCTGAAAATTCGCTCTACTGGATGGCGCTCTGCCTGATTGACGCCAAGCAGGTGGACAAGGCAAAGAAGGTTCTGACGAGCCTCTCGGATGCTTTCCCGGACGGTCAGAAGACGTGCTCGGCCATGTTCAAGCTCGCTTCCCTCCATGGAGCCGATGGTGAAGTAGATCAGCAAAAGCAGTACTTGCAGAAAATCCTGAACAGCAAGAAGTGCGCCTCTTCGGGCGAATTCGAACAGGCTGCCGAAATCTTGCAGGAACTCCTGGAAAGCGGTCCGCAGGCCGAAATCAAGTCTGCCCCGTAATAGCCCCCTGGTTGTTTTTTAATCCCGACGGTTATCCGCCGGGATTTTTTTATGTGAAAAAGTTGTTGATTTTGTTATTTTATACGTCAAAAAACGTGCAAAGTTGTATATATTTTGGACGTCTTGAAAAAAATGATTGATTTAAGGAGCAAGTATGTCGCAATGTTTTACGAAAATGTGCACGGATCCCAGGAACGTCGAATCGGATTACAGCAATGATGTCCAGGGAATCTGTAACGATGGCGTGTATTGGTATATATCACACGGTGCTGGTACAAAGAAATACGACCGTAATTACGGTGCAATACATCGTGTAGACTGGAATAGAATCGGCAAGAAGTCTTCGGCGAAAAAAGAAGTCAAGGTGAACGACTGCATTGTCTACAATAGAGGTCGTCAGGAGAACCGGAGGTGCTATAAGTATTATACTAGCGATGGGGAACCGGTTGGCTTGAAAGTCGGTGAAATGCATTTCGGCGACATCGACTGCTATAAGGGCTACATTTTTATCCCGACTTATCAGCATGAGCCGGATGGTACTGCCGATGCCCAGATTATGATTTTTTCGGCGAAAACATTCGATTTCATTTGCAGTGAAGTCTTGGAGAAGCCCGGGGTGTGGCCGTTTTATGGACATGCCTGGTGCGCCGTGAACCCGGTGGATGAATGCCTGTATACGAGTGATTCCCACTTGGGGAATAATTTTGGTGAGGGCGTTTCTCCCGTGATGACCTACAAGATTAACTTCAGTAATCTCAATAACAGGAGAGGCCGCGTCTTTTCGCTGTTGACGCCGAAAGGCATCATGCTGTACAAGAACAGCAAGGGCGAAAGCATAAAGTTTGGCGCCGGTACGCAGGGAGGCTGTTTTGATCCGTACGGTACGATGTATCTGAGTACCGGATTTGGTTCGAGGCAAACAAACGATGGCGTAATGGCGTTTAAGCTGAATAGGTATGGAGCAGGCTTGTTCATGGATGAAAGGGTCCGCGCCTATTATATTTGGATGGCGAAGGGTTGCCCCATGCAGACGCAGGAAGAGAAGGACAAGGACTGGTATGAAGCATGCTGGCAAATCAGGAGCGTCGCGAGGGACAACAATAGCCTTACGCAGTACGATGCGTATCCTACGGAAGCGATTGCCTATTTGAAGGATGATGGAACTAGCATGATTGATTTCTCGTTCGACGGGGACGCAAGCGTTTACCCGGAAGAACCGGAAGGGATGACGTATTGGGACTTGAGGAATCGAATCTCGGGGTCTTCAAATAAGCGCAACATGCGTCATGGACAATTGCATGTCTTGAGATTGAAAAATAACGGAGGAGGCCTGGTTGGCAATGGCGATAGCTTTGGTGAACAGGTGGGAAACTTCTTCGAAAACCTTGTCGACGCTACCGTGGATTTTTTCACAGAAGGGAAAACGACGGGAACGCAAGATACGTTCTATTTGGAAAATTACCTTGTTGACGAAAGGGAATCCTTGCGTTACAGCAAATCGTATGACCCCACGAAGCTGAAAGTTCTTTATAATCCGCTTCTACACAAGTGGACTATCGTGGATGCCAGTGCCAATGATGCGCTGAAAAATTTCAGGACGGAAACGGATGCGCGCAATGCCATGTTGGAGATGTCGCTGTATGAAAAGATTTGGTATTTCCATCTCAACCCGTTCCCGGAAAGGAACGAATACCCGAAGGGAATTCCGTATTGCATTTTGACCAACCGCACGAAAAAGGTTTCTTCTGAAGTTCTCAAGGGCCTGGTGAATTACCGTGTTACGGGATTTACGTACGATAAGGGTTCGTTCGAGCTACAAAGAGGTTTGAGTGGCTATAGCTTCTTTTTCCGTTATAAGAAAAAAAGGTGTGGCCAGGTGTTGCACTTGCAGAACAAGGGCGATTGTGATGCATTAGCTGCGCTGGCGTGTAACTTTACGAAAATGCGGACCATGCATGCGTCAACAAACGACCCGAGTGAACAAATCGTTTGGTTCGAATGATGATATGTTGTTGGCGCGTTAGAAGCTGTCGTCTTCTTCGTCATCGCTGTGGCGGATGACGGTCGCGCCGATTTTCGCCATTTTGTTTTCGAAGTCTTCGTAGCCGCGGTCCAGATGGTACACGCGGCTCACGGTGCTTTCGCCTTCGGCGATGAACGCAGCGAGCACTAGCCCCGCGGTCGCACGGAGGTCGCTGCCCATGATTTCGGTACCTTCGAGCTTGGTGCCGCCCTTGATGGTGGCGGTATTGCCGTTCACCTGGATGTCGGCGCCGAGGCGCTGCAGTTCGGCCACGTGCTTGAAGCGGTCGTTATAGACGGTATCCTGGATGACGCTGTTGCCCGGAACCGATACGAGGGTCGCCATGAGCGGTGCCTGCATGTCTGTCGGGAATCCGGGGAAGGGGAGCGTCTGGATGGTGATAGGCTTGAGTTCCTGACCGCGGGCGTCTACTTCGGCCCAGTCCGGACCGACAGTGACCTTGCAGTTCATGTCGCGGAAGGCGTCCAGCGTAGAGGCGATGTGGTCGGGGATAATCTTCGTGACCTTGACGCGCCCGCGGGTGATGGCGGCCGCGCAGAGGTAGGTGCCCGCCTCGATACGGTCGGGAATGGTGAATCCCTTGCCGGGGCGGAGGCTTTCGACGCCCTGCACCGTGAGAGTGCGCGTACCGCGGCCCTGGATTTTGGCGCCCATGCCGATGAGGTAGTCGACGAGGTTGTCGATTTCGGGTTCAAGCGCCGCGTTCTGCAAGACGCTCGTGCCTTTCGCAAGGGTTGCCGCCATAAGGACGTTCACCGTCGCGCCCACGCTCGAGATGGGGAAGTGGAACGTACCGCCGGGGAGCCGGCCGTCGCAAGTGGCTTCTACGTAACCGCGGGTCAGGGTGATCTTTGCGCCGAGCGCTTCGAGGCCCTTCAGGTGCAGGTCGACAGGGCGGGGGCCCCAAGCGCAACCACCTGGAAGCGAAACGCGGCAGCGCCCGAACCTCGCAACGAGGGGACCCAGCACGTAAAAGCTTGCACGCATGGTCTTCACCAGTTCGTAGGGAGCTTCCAGGTGGTCGGCTCCCCGGGTGTCGATCTTGAGCTGGTGCGCTTCGCCGCTGATGCGGCAACCGATGACGCGGAGCACGTCGCTCATCGTCTTCATGTCTTTCAAGTGCGGGACGTTCGTGATTTCAGAGACGCCGTCGGCGAGGAGTGCCGCAGCCATCACGGCCAACACGGCGTTCTTCGCTCCCGATACCTGGACTTCGCCTTCCAGCGGAGATTTTACCTGATGAATTTCAAAACGGTACATATAAGTTAATTCTCCTGTTCGGGCTTGCTGCGCTTGGGAGCTCGCCTGTCAAAAACGACATATGTCCTTGCAACCCAGTCATGGAGCGCCCTGCGCTTGGGGTCGATGGCGACGACGAGGTATCCGACTCCGTAGAAAAGGAGCGTCACTTGCGTCAGGATGCTGCATAAATAGCGGGCGAGGGAACTGATCCAGCCGAGGCGTTCGCCTTCGATGGTTTCGATATGGATGTGGCAGAGTTTCTTGCCGGGCGTCGCCGAATAGATGGCCTGGAAGACGACGAAATAGATGGCTTGGATAGCGCCGTAGATTGAAAGGAACGTGGCCATGCCCGGGGCCGCCAAGAGTTTGTCTAGCGCTTCGTTCGAGGTGGGTGAATTGATGTAGTTGATCAGCGCTTCACGGATGGCGTCGAGGTCTGCCGCCCCGCCCATGCTAAGCGCCAAGAGGGCAAGCCCGCCGATGAATCCCAAGAAAATGTTGTCGATGCAGTAGGCGATAAGCCTGATGAAAAATCCGGCAAAATGGCGGGATGCCGCCTGTTCTTTAAGGAGTTCTTCGATGGTATTACGGATAAGTTCGTCCCTGGATGCTTCCAGGCTGGTTGTTTCGGGGTCCTTGGATTCTTCGTATTCGATCCAGGGCTTCCAATTTTCTTCGCCACTCCGCCAAACCAGGGTGCTTTCTGTAATCTTTCCCTGCTTTACAAACTCGCGAATATCGTCGAGGGAATAGGGGCCTTGCCTCCGTTCTCCGTCGGTGATGCTTTCGTCAATAAAAAACCAGTTCATACTGGGGGCAAATCTAGAAAAATACGCTGCCAGCTTTTGCCGCGTTTTTGGAAAAAAACTAGATTTGTATGGTATGAGAATTTTTAAGCCGGGCCAGCGTTTCGTTAGCCAGTCAGAACCCGATTTGGGTCTTGGTATTGTATCTGAAGTTCAGGGCCGTACAGTCAAGTTCCTCTTCCCCTTGGTAGGGCAAGTCCGACTCTACCGCACCGACAATGCCCCCGTGGATAGGTTTGTGTTGCAGGCGGGTGAAACCGCCAAGAGTGAAAAGGGAGTCTCCTTTGTCGTCGAATCCGTCCGCGAAGCCGCGGACCTGGTAATCTATGTCGGCCGCGGTGGCCGCGAAATGAAGGAATCCGACCTGACGTCGAAACAGATGGCCCGCCCGTCTGACCTTTTCCGTGCGCTTTCCCGTATAGGGGCGCCCAATTCCAATGGGGATAGCCATGACGTGTCGGCCAAGGCGTTCGATCGCCGCCGCAGGGCCATGGAACTCCTTTGCAAGTGGCTCTCGTCGCCGGTCCGCGGTATGATCGGCCCGCGCGTGAGCATGATCCCGCACCAGTATTACCTGTGCTACCGCGCCTGCTCCACGTCGACGCTCCCGCGCCTGATGCTCAGCGACGAAGTCGGCCTGGGCAAGACCATCGAAGCCGGCATGATCTGGCATGCGCTCAAGGCCCGCAACAGGGTGAACCGCACGCTGATCATCGTCCCCGAGACGTTAAAGCACCAGTGGATGGTCGAGATGAAACGCCGTTTCAACCAGCTGTTCACGCTGGTGGACGAAGGCTTTATCCGTGGCCTTTTCGTAGGGGTGGCTAAAGACGAAACCAAGCCGAATCCCTTCATGCAGAGCAACGACATCATCGTGTCCATCGAGTTCCTGATGGGCCAGCCCGCGTTGATCGAGGACTTGCTCAAGTGCACTTGGGACATGACGATTATCGACGAAGCGCACCACCTGGTTTGCGAAGACGGCTTTACCAGCCACGAGTACATGCTCGCCAATGCCGTCCTCGCCAAGTCGAAGGGCGTCCTCCTCTTGACGGGTACGCCTTTGCAGCTGCATCCGGAGAGCCAGTTCAACAGGCTCAAGATGCTTGACCCGGCCCGCTTTGCCGACTACAACGCCTTTATCAAGGACCAGGAAGCTTACCGCAAGTTGGTGAACGACCTTTCCAAGCTCCCGACGGACCCGAACCACCAGATGAGCTGGGACGACCTGTACGATTGCGTCCCCAAGAATTCCAAGATCCGCCCCTGGCTGGAACAGGAAAATTCCAAGTCCATGACGGCGGGCGAATGGATGCGCCGCATCGTGGATGCGATGGGTACGGGCTCGGTGGTGTTCCGCAATACCCGTAAGGGCGTGGGCGGTTTCCCGAAGCGCGTGCTCGACGAGATTCCGCTGGAACCGAACCTGACGTACCGCGATATGGTGGAAACGGCTGCCGAAGACAATCTGGAAGCCTCGACGGATATCCAGGAAAACGGCCTGCTCTGTACGCGCTATTCCGATGCCTGGGCCCTGGACGAACGTTTTGTATGGCTCAAGGGATTCCTGAAGGAACACCGCAACGACAAGATCCTCCTCATTTGCGAATCCATCGAGGTCGTCCTCGCCCTGGAATCCTTGCTGACGGAATTCCTCGGTGCGGGTGCGTTCTCCATGTTCCACGAGAACATGACCATCATGGCCCGCGACAAGGCCGCCGCGAACTTCAGCAAGCCGAACGGCGCCAATTTGTTGATTGCCTCCGAAATCGGTTCGGAAGGCCGCAATTTCCAGTTCTCCCATCACTTGATCCTTTTCGACCTGCCGCTGGATGCCGCCCTGGTGGAACAGCGCATTGGCCGCCTTGACCGCATAGGCCAGACGAAGGATATCGTGGTCCATGTCCCGTACGTGAAGGGCTCGGGCCAAGAAGTGATGTTCCGCTGGTACAACGAAGGCCTCAACGCCTTCGGAGCCCCGCTCATGAGCGGCGGTGAACTGTTCCTCAAGTATACGGACAGCCTTATCGAAGCACTAGCCGACCCGCGCCACAGCCTCAAGACGTTCGTGGAAGAAGTCATTCCGCAGGTCCGCAAGGATTGCGAAACCATGCGCAAGAATATCGAGAAGGGTCGCGACCGCCTGCTGGAATTCAACAGCCGCAATCCCGAGAAGGCCGGTGAAATTATCGACGAAATCGAACGCATCGATGCCCAGACGGAACTGCGCGAACTGATGCTCGAATCGCTCCATGCCCGCGGCCTCGATATCGACAGGAGCGCCATCGAAGGCTGCTCCGTGGTGACCCAGGGCCCCCAGATTGAGGAAGGAACGATTGCCGGTATGCCGAGCCGCGGCCTCGTGGCTGCACAAAGCGAAGAAGAAGAGCAGGGCTCGGACAACATTTGCCTTACGGTAACGTTCGACCGCAACGTCGCGATGGTACACGACGAAGTGGATTTTTTGAGCTTGGAACACCCGCTGGCACAGGGGACGATCGATTTCGAAACCGGTGCGAACCACGGCGTGGTGGCTTGCTGTATTTGGCCGAATTCGGGCTTGCATGGGCTTATGATGCAGTACAACTTTGCGGTAGAACTCCCCGTTCCCGAGGAATGGGGCGTAAGCGACTTGGTGGGTCCGCTGTATGTGTCGGCCCTGGTGGACGCTTCGGGTATGGACCGCAGTGATTGCCTGGAAAGCCTGGCCAAGGCGGAACTCCGCGATGTGGACGTGCCGCAGGGTAACAAGGCCGTAGACGCGACGCTTCGCTTCTTTGCAAAGGAAGGGCTCGCCAAGGCCCGCCAGACGGTTTCTGTCCCGGCGAAGGAATACGCCGAAAAGGCCGCCGACCTGGTGGAAACGCGTTCGGAACAGGAATACCAGCGCATGAACCACCTGCTCACGATGCGCGGCAAGGCTGCCGGTAATACGATGCTGCAGCAGATGCGCAAGAACGTGGGTGACCGCCGTAAGGTTGTTGCAAATCCGCAGCTCCGCCTGGATGCCATCAGGCTGCTCGTTTGCAGATAAACGACAAAAATTGCCGTTTTGAACAGAAATATGGCTTAGCGGCGCTTGCATTTTTTAAGCGACGGATATAGATTAATGTCGTGAACATCTTGCCCGGTTGTTTTGCCGGGCTCATGGTGTATGGGTATGGATTGGGGAGGTTATATGAAAGCGGTGTTAACTTGTGTCGTTTTCCTCGCTGCTTCGGCATGGAGTGCAGTCGGGGTATGGTGGGCCAACCTCCAGTTCGAAAAAGGCTATTTGAATATTGACACATCAAAAGTTCCTGCCGTTGACACTCTGTATGTCAATTATGCGCCGGAACGGGGTTTTGCATATTATTCAACGCTAGATACAAATT
>Ga0310786_10013427_pt1 | contig 10108 bp, 6 predicted proteins | sample AusTroGonzalo_MG_FD_203881 | JGI IMG/M metagenome (GOLD analysis project Ga0310786, IMG submission 203881) | Bovine rumen microbial communities from tropical cattle in Woodstock, Queensland, Australia - Gonzalo_03 (v2) (version 2) | ecosystem: Host-associated > Mammals > Digestive system >... | reverse complement strand
ATAAGATATTTATTTATTAATTTAGACATTCTAAAACATTATATTATATAAACATTGATGTAACAAGTAAAAGAATTTACAAATACCCCATTCAATAAACCTATTGAATGGGGCATGTGTAATGTGTATTTATTAGTGCAATGTTTACAATTTTGACAGGTCGAAATGTCTTTTTAATTCATCTTTGTTAAATTCAACCATTCTGTCAGTGATTTTTATATCAGGATATCTTTTATATAAATTTATCAATAATTTTAATTCATCGTACGTATTAGAAATACCTTCTCTGCCGTCTGCAATAATTCTAGGCATTACTTCATCAAGGTCTTTACCAAGCTCTTCAATGACTTTTTTTCTGAGTTGAGCTCTTTCATAAGGCGTATTGGTGTTTTCGGTTATAGACGTTAATACCGGTCCGTATTTCTTTGCTGTAATTGCATGTTCCACATTTGAAGCATTAAAATAATCATTGTCCCAGTGTGGGGAATAATGTCTATCATCGTTCAGGTATTTAAGCATTTCTTGGTCATTAAGGTCAATGTTCATAACAGCTTTGAGATCTGTTGGATTGCCTTCTTTTACATAGCAAAAACTTTCTGCAAATTTTTCCGGGTTTTCTTCATATAAATTAACCAGTGCTGTCATTTTCTCTGTATCGAAACGTTTTGAAAAAATATCTAATTTTAAATTTTTTACAAAATTTGCAACGACTCTTACACTTTGCTCTTTTTCTTGAATAAGAGGTATAATTTCAACTATACAGTTTTCGCTAATATTTGGGGAATCAATATCCACAGCAGCTGATGCTGCTTCCGGAGCTTGTTGTTTTATTTCTAACAATTTTTTTGCGATATCATTTGATATATTTTTGTTAACGCATTTCAGCATAAATTCAGGGTCTTGGTTATATAATCTGATTCTTTCCGCAGTATAAGCGTAATTCTCTTTTATGAATTTTTCTAATGTTTCTGCATCATTGTGAAATTCACGAAAGGCATTTATAATACAATCTGTATCTTCTTCTGATGCATCCAATGCAGAATCATTGTCGAACAAAGAACCCAAAAATTCTGCTAAAGAGCTGGCAAATTGAGGGTCTCTTTCATTTTCTTCTACAATACATAAAATCATGTGTGGATTGTATGTATGTACAGGGGTCGTTGCGTACTCATCCGTATTGTTATATGGGTTACCTGATATTAGTTTAACATGTTCTCTTCTACAGCTATCCAGATAGTTTGCCAAATCCTGATTTATTTCTATAGCTTTTTGCAAATCATTTTCTGCAGGGTTTCCAGCTGTTTCTGTCACAGGGTTTTCAACATTTTCTGCAACCAATGGTTTTGCTGTTTCTGCTTCAGGCTTCATTCCGGCTTCCTTTACGGTTTTAAACCCTAAAAAAGCTAATATGGCAGCTAGAGTAGATTTGAATAAACCCATTTCTTGTTTTGGGTTCAATTTACCTATGCCTTTAAACGACGGAGCAGATGATACAAAAGTATCATTGACACCAGTATTTAACATAGGTGATTTTGGTTGAGAATTCCTATTTAATTGGTTTTTGTAATTTTGCACATTGATTGTACTAATTGGATTCATTTTAAACTCCTTTCTTGCAATACACAAATTTTCACACTAATTGCCCCATGTAAGTTCACTGAAGTTCCAAAATTGCCTAAATATCGGGAAATTTTTACAAAAATTTACAAATAGTATTCAAATGCAGCTTGAGAAAAGAATTGAAAATTTTGATGCATTCTAAAATTATTTAATAAAATTAGATTAGTAACCTTTGCAAAAATCATATTTTACATAAAGCCCTACATTATGCTATAATCCGATTGTGAGAGATTTATTTAAAATATTTATAGCTGGGGTGATCTTATTTTTTATGCCGACTGTATCGGCAGAAGATTATAAGCTTTTAATTCTGCCCGACAATATAGTTACGCAGGATGTAGCATTGGATTCATATATATATGATGCGGCTGCAGAGTTTTTTGCTGATGGAGTTTCTTCGCTTATTAATACTACGGATAACATAAAATCAAAATCTGTAAGTGAAGTTCGTTCTGCATTAAAAGCCAATCCTTCTGCGGTTCTTACGGCAAAAGATTTAACAAATAAATTCAGGACCACGTATAATGTTGATTATAATGCAATTCAAAAGCTTGCCAAAATAACCGGTAACAGATATGTTTTACTCATAACGTCTACATTGGATGCGGAAAATTATATTTTGAGACGTACGTTTTGGGATTTTTTAAATATTCCGGGAGCAACTGTAGTTGACCCTGCATACAAAATTAATACGTATGCTGTTTTGGTAGATTCTCAAACCAACACTAAACTCTGGTCAGATACCTATTACAAGACTATAAGTGTAGTTGAAAACCGTATAATTACCAGAGGCCCGTCTCCGCAAGTAGAGCAACTTGGGAAAATAAAAGACTATTCGAATTATGTATGTTCGCAAATAGCACGCGAAGTTCAAGTGCATATATTACCGCCGTATATTCTTTCTCGTGAATCAACGGTTATAAATTATGATATGGGTAATATAGATAACGTTTTTACAAAAAAATATCGTAGTTACGGTAAAAATACAAAAAGACTTTATAATGAAAAAAAAGCTTCTCGCGCGGCGAGAAAAGCAAGGCGCCAGGAAGAAAAAGCGCTGAAAGAACAATTAAAAGCAGAACAACAAGCTGCAGAGCTTCAAGTAGAAGCAAAACAAGTGTATGAGAATGAAGATAGTTTAAATAAAATAAATTCTACTGTTAAAAATACTCAAGAATCAACAAAACCGGCGGTTTATAAATCGGAGGATGTTGATCCCTATTTGTTCGATTCTATAGATATAAGAAAACCAAAGAAAAATAATCTTTTTGGCGAATATAACTCAGATAGACCATGTCTTAGAGATTATGCAAGATAGTATGATTTACCCATGTTGACAGCCAAAAATGTTTAATTTATAATCATGGTCTAATCGCAGACAGTTAGTATCCTGTTAGGATTTAAATAGAAATAGCTAGCCGAGGTTGGGAATCAGGGGCTAAATGCCTCCCTAATTTAAACACTGTAATATGAATAGCTTATTATTTAGTGGATTTTGCGATTATAAAAAAGATTGCAAAGTCTTTTTTGTATGTGGGTAAATACGAACCTCAAAAAGAAAATACAAATTATTGGTATAAAAATATAAAAATTCAGGTCGAAATTTTTGTAAATAGAAAATAAAGGAGCAAAAAATGTCAACAAAAGCTTTTAAAGAAAACAAAATTTCTCAAATGAAAGAGAAAATCGATAAAGCACAAGTTGCAATTGTTACTGAATACAAAGGCTATACGGTAGAGGAAATTACTAACCTTAGAAGATCTCTTCAAAAAGAAGACGGTGATTATATGGTTACAAAAAATACTCTTGCAAAGATTGCTATTAAAGGAACTCCTTATGAAGTTCTATCTGATAGCATGAAAGGACCTATTGCTATTGCATTTGGTTTTGGTGATCAAGTTGCACCTGCAAAAGCTTTATCAAATTTTATCAAGGATATCAAGAAAGGTGAAATTTTGGCTGCAGCAATGGATGGTAAATTATTATCAGCTGCTGAAGCTAAAGCATTAGCAAATCTGCCTTCAAAAGCAGAAATTTATGCAAAAATGCTTGGATGTATCAATTCACCCGCATCAGGTATTGTTGGTGGTATCAATGGCGTTATGTCAGCTCTTGTTAGAGCTGTTGCAGCTGTTAGAGACCAAAAAGCGTAGGTATAGGCTTATAGATTAAATTATAGGCGTATTACCCAAAAATATTAAATGTAACACAAAAAGTAATAAAAAGGAGAAAAATCATGAGTGTAGAATCAATTTTAGAATCAATTGAAAAATTAACTTTATTGGAAGCATCTGAATTAGTAAAAGCTATGGAAGAAAAATTCGGCGTATCTGCTGCTGCTCCTGTAGCTGTTGCTGCTGCTCCTGCTGCTGCAGCTGCTGCTGCTCCTGCAGAAGACGAAGCTTCTGAAGTAAATGTAATCTTGGCATCAGTTCCTGCTGACAAGAAGATTGCAGTTCTTAAAGAAGTACGTGCTATTACAGGCTTAGGCTTGAAAGAAGCTAAAGACTTGGTAGACGGTGCTCCTAAAGCTGTTAAAGAAGGCGTTAAGAAAGAAGACGCAGCAGCTATCAAGAAACAGCTTGAAGATGCTGGTGCTACTGTTGAAATCAAGTAGTTTTTATTTAAAAGCTTATAAAAGGCGGCTGGGAACAGCCGCCTTTTTATTATTTATATTAATAATTTTAACAGTAGTAATTATGTTCTTTTTCCCAAGCCACAGTAGTAGGCTTTCCATGTCCCGGATAGATGGCTGTTTCGTCAGGTAATTTAAATATTTTTTTCTCAATGCTTTCTACTATCTGTTCAAAACTTCCTCCAGGCAAATCGCAGCGTCCTACAGATTCTCTGAAAATTGTATCTCCGGAAAACAGATTATTCTCAACATAATAACAAACTCCGCCTTGAGTATGTCCGGGGGTGTGTATAACTTTGATTTCCGAATCGCCAAGTTTGATAATATCGCCTTCATTAATAAAAACATCGATGTGAGGTATGCTTATTTGCGGCATTCCCATCATTGGCATATATTCGTTTACTCTTTCCACCCATTCCATATCATTTTTATGCATATAAACTTTTGGAATATTGCTATTTATATTATTTTCAGCAATAGGTAAATCAATAGGTTTAATGCCTGCAATATGATCGAAATGCCCATGTGTCAATAAAATGTATTTTAAAGTTACTCCGTCAATTTCCTGCCTGTTTTCTCCCACTGTGCTTACAGAAACTTTACCGCTCGTATAAGGGACTTTATTCCAAATATCTGAGGCTGAGCAATCAATCAAAGCTGCTTCTTTTGAGATTTCATCTATAATAAGATAATTGTTATTATCTATAGGAGGTTCTACAAAGGTTTTGATAATCATATATTGATTTTATCACAGATAAAAACTCAATGTTTTGTTCAAAATAATCTGTTTAAAGATAAAATTAAGCAATTTCATCTAAATAGTCATCATAATCAACATTATTAATATTTAATTCTTGTTTTTTATGAGAATGTTTAACTATAGCATAGCCCAATCCTGCTATCAAAGCTGCACAGGTCCCCACAACGGTTAATTTACCTGCTTTTGAACGGAAAAAGTTCTTTGGTTTAACTGTGGTTGGTTTTCTTTCCGGTTTTGGTTTTGGGAATGCAGAATTGTCAAAATCTCCTCGCATATCTGAAGCATATTCAGTCGGTACATCATTGCTTAAAACATTTAATTTTTCTTTTAAATAGATTTCCAGAGCGGATTTACCGCCATTATACGAGTTATTGTTATGCCATTCTATCTTTTCCCCTGCGCAATTTTTAATGTATTCTTGTTGTTTTACTTCCCAAGATCCATTTTTTAAGGGTTCTAAATATGACCTGACTTGTTCTGCGACTTGTTTTGCTATATTTGAACGTCTTGCTGCATCAATTTCTTTTTCTGCAGCATTTGCGGATAATCCCAATTCTTCAGGATTTATCATAAACGGGTCTTTTGTCAAAAATCCGTTTTTACCAGGTCTTATAAAGTCTGGAGCACCGCCTGTATTAGTTGACAGAACGGGTGTACCAGAGGCGAAACATTCAAGGGGTGTTATTCCGCATGGTTCAAATCTGGAGGTTAGAATCCCCAAATCTGCGCAGTTTGCTATTCTTGCAGGATAAGTTCCGTTGGTGTATACAACATTTCCTTTAAAAATCCCCTTTTGTCCGTTTAGTTCCATATTTTCAATACGGCTTACGGTTTCTTCTATAAGCTTCCATTCCTCGCTTGCTTTTGTAAACATGTCTTCGGTACCGCTTCCGGAGCCCATAACTAATTTACAATGTTTACGTGTTTCCAGCGGAATAGATTCGTCTTTCAGTATGTTTTCAAAAGCTTCAAGCGTAACAGTGAGACCTTTTTGCGGATCAGGGCGCCCCCATCCTATAAACAACATATCTCCCGGTTTATATTCGGACATACTGCCCAAAACCAATTTTACGTCAGGATCTCCTGCCTTTTCGGCATTTTTACGTAGTTTAGCAATTTTATCCTTGCTGAAAAATACTTTTGCCAGTGCATCCGGATCATTGTCAAGTTTCTTTGTCGCATCTGCCAGTTCATCGATAACAACTTTTTTGTTTTCCATCTTAGCTGCAAATATTTTTTCGGGACTGTCTGTTGGTTTATATGTGTTGTATTTTGTTTTCATTGTTTCATTCAATGTTCCGGTACCGAAGAACTTACCCATAGCATCTGTTGCCATATTTGCTTGTTTTGAACCATTAACTACATCTATGGTCTTAGATTGAATGTCAATTAACGGTTGAGTTAATCCTTTCGCAATATCTGTAGTTTTTAGGTTTCGCGTTTCTTTTCCGTAGTTTTTGGAAACATTTCCGATACTGCTGTTTTTAGGATTTTCATCTGTCATTTTTACAGCAAGCATTGTCATATTAAAATAGCCTTCCGTATCTTTAAATTTTTTGAAAAATGGTTCAAAAAATTTATAGAGCTGGGTGCATTCTTCTTCTGTAGCATTCCCTTTTTCAATTTTTCCGGCGATATCTTTAATTTTTGCATAGTGTTCATTTGCCTGCAGTTTTGCCAAATCTTTGTCTGTAGCAATTATTTTGAAGAAATCCAGCGGATTTGAATATTTGCCTTGATATGCAGCACCAGGGTTATGCATTATTTCATCAAAAACAAGTCCTTGGTAGTTTTTGTCCCCGTTTTTTGCCTTTTGTACAGCATCTGTCAACGAAGGATATGAAAATCTGTCGTGTAATAAGTGGTTTTGCGGATTAAAATTCCCATAAGCCTCTGTATTCATTTTCCCTTCGATGGTTAGTTGTTCATAAGCACGAATTTGTTCCGTAAAAAACATATCATCGGTTTTTGGTGATGCGAAAAATATTGTTTTTTTAGGATTTGCTGCTCCATAAGCCGAAACTCCTACATTTTCCGCAACTCCATAAGAAGAAGCTCCTTGGATTTCTTTTTGTGCGTGAGTGGCATAAATGCCATATGCTCGATTACCTTTGGCGTGTTCGGGTGTATGTATCAAATAAATTCTATCCTTTTTCCCTGCAGCATCAACTTCAAAAACCCGATAAGGAACACTTTCCATTTCTAATCCATGTTCTGCCATTCTGTTTGATGTTCCGCTAAGACCGGTATCTTTCAGAGTAAAATATTTTTTTACATTTTTAGATGCTCCGTCACCTTCAAGTTGGGTGATTACAGCAAAAGATTCGCCTTCTTGCAGTTTATAATCTTGATTTACAAGTTTGAAATCCTTTTTAAAATCTAATAATTCGCCGTTTTTAAGATTACTTTTCTTTTCGGCTCCCTCTTTTGTTAGGACGTAAATTCTTCCTTCCGCATCTTCCATCGTGTAATAGGGTAAAAATGTTCTTATATCAATTTTTTTGCCTACAATATCTTCTGCTTTCAATCCAACAGCCTCTGGAAATAAGCTTGCGACATCTCCAAGCCCTCCGGCTGTATAAATACCGCCTAAAAAATTGCTTTCAGTAGCGTAAGCTCCTATTTGTGTCGGCACTTTACTCGGATTACCTTTAAAACTAAATTGTACATAAGGAAAGTTTTGCAATGTATTTTTATTGCATCTTAATGCTGTGGTTATCTTCTTTGTGTCTGTTTTTGGGTATGGACCGTAAATTGATATTGAATCAATCCTCATAGATTACTCCTTACACACGTTTCCTAATCAAAATGTACACCTTAAGACAAAAACTTACTGCCTATAACATTCAAAAACTAAGTAAATGTTCAAGGGATTTGCGTGAACTCATTTTAACAGAAACAAATAGGGATTTCAAGTGGTGAAACACAGTTTTTTCAATGAATTTTGACTAATTTTTATATAAAATTATATAAAAATTTAAGTTCCTGACACTTGTAATAGTATTTTGGTTAAGTTATACTCATGTTAGATGGGGTGAAGTGTGAAAAGATTATCACTTGCAATATATTGGCATATGCATCAGCCGGTCTATGAAATTGAAGGCACTTATTTGATGCCTTGGTCTCGTTTACATGCCGTAAAAGATTATCTGGACATGGTTTTGTTTTTGGAAAAATTCCCAAAATTAAAATTAAATTTGGATATTGTTCCGGCGCTTATAGATACACTCATCGATTATACAAACGGTGCAAATGATATACACTCAGAACTTACAGTTTCAGATGTTGAGAAAATGTCTGATGAAGAAAAATCTTTTGTGTTGTTAAATTTCTTTAGTCCGAAATTTGAAACTATGATCTTCAAAAGCGAGACGTACAAAGCATTATTTAACAAGAGATTTGGTGATGATTTTTGCGGTCTTAAAGAATTTACCAATCAGGAAATATCAGATTTAATGGCGCTTTTTAATCTTGTCTGGATTGATTCAGTGCATTATGACAGATATCCAGAATTGAAAGAGTTATGGGCTAAACAAAAAAACTATACACAAGAAGACAGAATTAAAATTATAGATATTCATCGCAAAATAATAAGCGAAATAATTCCTACTTATAAGAAGTATATCAGGACCGGTCGCTTGGAAATAACTGCGAGTACGTATTATCATGCGATTTTGCCGATTTTAATTGATATGAAATCGACGTTGAAAACTTTGCCTACTACTGCCGAGTTGCCATTATCGTTAAAAATGCAGGATTTTGCTATATCACAAATAAGAATGGCATTGGACAGAATAGAGGAAATATTTGGTGTGAGACCAAAGGGATTTTGGCCTCCGGAATTATGTATTTGTCCGAAAACAGTTGCTTTGTTGGCAAAGGAAGGAATAAAATGGACTATTTCTGACGAAAGAATTTTGTCTGATTCTATTGGTTTTGATTTTGTCAGAGATTTTAAAGGTAATTTAAATGACCCATATCATCTATTAAAAATATACCAATACCAAACGAAAACTTCACCGGTTAATATAGTATTTCGTGATAGATCAATTCCTAATCTTATAAATTTTGAATATGCCGGAATTAATCCTAAAATGGCAGCAGATGATTTGTATGACAAAATCAAAAATATACAACATAAATTGTTGGTATCTCCGGATAGTTCACATCTTTTGACAATCGCGCAAGATGGTGAAAATTGCTGGGAAAATTATGAAAATGACGGAAATGATTTTCTGAAAGATTTTTATAACTTACTTGAAAATGATGAAACATTGGAGACGGTTTTAATTTCTGAATATATAGAAAACGACGAACACAAAAAGAATCTGTTAAAATTGGCATCAGGGTCTTGTATAGATAAATCTTTTAAATATTGGATTGGAGATAAAACAAAGAACAAAGCATGGGCATATTTAAAAAATGCTAAAGACATGTTTGGTAAAGTTTCACGCAAGTGCCGCGATGAGGATAAGGTTGCGGCTGCAAAACGAGAATTAATGATTGCTCAAGGCAGTGACTGGTTCTGGTGGTACGGCGAACCAAATAATTCAGGACAAGATTTTGTGTTTGATTACATGTTTAGAGAACATCTTAAAAATGTTTATTTGATTATGGGATGCGAAGTTCCTGCTTGTCTTCAAGAATCACTTATTAGTAAAATAGAAATACCTTTTAAAAAGCCTGTCCGTGAAATAACCCCAAGAATGGATGGTTTACGTGCCAGTGATAATGATTGGTACAACTCCGGCTTGATAAGTCTTTTAGATGGGCCGGTACACAGAGAAAATAAGAATGTAGATAAAATATTTTTCGGTTGTGATGACAAGAACATGTATTTTAGATTGCATGTTAATAAAAATTCAAGCGAAACTAATTTTATTGACAGAATTAATCAATTTTATATTTATGTAAGAAATGCAACTCATGCGGGGGCTCGCGCTTATATAAGACTTATTAGCAAAACGGATAATCCATATCCGATATTAAGTGAAAAATTTGAAAATGAGTTAACTCTTACGCTTGTTAAAGATACGCTTTATCCTCCAAGATTATCGACATGTCTGCATCAAAATTTGTGGACATTGGCAAAT
>Ga0310786_10013426_pt1 | contig 10108 bp, 3 predicted proteins | sample AusTroGonzalo_MG_FD_203881 | JGI IMG/M metagenome (GOLD analysis project Ga0310786, IMG submission 203881) | Bovine rumen microbial communities from tropical cattle in Woodstock, Queensland, Australia - Gonzalo_03 (v2) (version 2) | ecosystem: Host-associated > Mammals > Digestive system >... | reverse complement strand
TCTATAAAGTAGGCCCCCTGTAATCCCCCGGTGGGGGATGAGGGAAATGAAAATGAAAGAATGGAAAAGAGGAACCCTACCATCCACCGCATGACACGCCGCGCAGCGGCTCATGACTACACACGCCCTGGCGTCTACCACATCACCCTGCATGTGGCAGACAGCCTTGGGCAGCCCTTCGGTGCTGTGGTGGGCGACCTCTCTGCCCCCGACGGCAGCGCGAATGCGCCGCATGTGGCCCTGTCGCCCGTGGGGCAGGCGGTGGAGCACGAGCTGCTCACCGCCATCCATGAGCGCTATCCGATGATCCAAGTGCAGGACTATGTCGTCATGCCCGATCACCTCCATTTCCTCGTCGAAGTGAAGGACACCATCCTCAGTGGCAACGGAAAACATGTTCCCCTTGGCACCGTCATTGCAGGATTTAAACAGGGGTGCAATAGGCGATACTGGGAGATAATGCAACGGGCAGAACCCGTGGCACACACTACCCATAGTGCCGCCCTCGGTGGCAGTGTTGCCCCCCTTGCCGCCCCCGGTGGCGGGCTTCGTTGTGGCGATCCTGCCCTTGCCGCCCCTGGTGGCGGGCTTCGTTGTGGCAGTGTGGCCGCTGGTTCTGCCAGCGGAAATAGCACTGCTGGGCGCCCCCCCCTCTTCGATGCCGGCTATTGCGATGTGATGCCCATCGATGCGGCGCAGCTGGCAACCCAGCGCGCCTATATCGCCGGCAACCCGCGCAGCCGTCTGCTTCGCAGTTCCCACCGCGCCTGGCTATCCACCCGCCGCGGCGGCATCGACACCGCGCTCTCCCTTTCCGCTCTCCGCGGCTATTTGGAGCGCGAGTGCCCTGCCAGCCAGGTCACCGCCGAGGTGCTGGCCTCCATCGAAGGCCAGCTGCTCACCGCGCCCGCCAAGAGCGGCGGGGAAACCGCCGCCCACGCTGCGCCCAGCGGTTCTCCCGCTGGGGTCGCTGCCTCCGCTGCCGCCGCGCGCTTCATCGCCTGCGACAGCTTCGGCAACCGCGCGCTCCTTACGGAGCACCGCTGCTTGCCGGTGGTCTGCCACCGCAAGGATGCCGCGCGCTTCGCTACGCAGAAAGCGCGCTGCCTCGACGAGGCCGCCAAGGGTGCCGTCCTCGTCAGCGCCCGCATCTCGCCGAAGGAGCGCGAGATCATCGAAGAAAGCGTGAATCACGGTTTCCCCGTGATCACCATCGCTGACAACGGCTTCGCCGACCACTATCACCCCTCGGCTGCCCACCTCGACCTCTGCTCCGCAGGCCGCTTGCTCATCATCACCCCGTGGCACTACCACTATCGCCCCAAAGGCGAGGCCATCACAGTGGCAGCATGCAAGACGATGAACTGCGTGGCGCAGGCCTTGTGCCGCACCAAGGACAGCTGGTGGAATGAAAGATAAAAGAATTACCCAAAACATAGAATCAGCATACATCATGATAAAAGTAGTAAACTGTATGAAATTTTTAAATTCTTATATAGAAAACGAACAGTGTTATGCTTCCTCGGAGTTGACTCGGAGTTGGATCGGAGGTAGAACGGAGAAAAAACGCTTCGCAAAGCGTTGGCTGCGGTATGCATTTTTCGTAGTCCTGATGGTGATGGGCGGCATTGATGTTTGGGGACAGAGTAGTGCAACCCTTCCCAATGGTGATGGATATTACTACATCATCAATATGGAAGGTGGAAATGGTGGACATGCTTATGACAAGGATAAGGCTGATAACTGGTATCTGTGTCCAACCGAGGGCACTTATGACTATCTTTATTGGCAGGGAAATCATGAAATGCCTTTTTTAACCACTCAGAAAGAAGGACGGAAACCTAAGTATTTGTGGAGAGTGGTAAGAAATGGTGATTATTACTATATCATACATGATTTAGATGGCAAATACCTTACAGACAACACTTATCCAGGGGGGGATGACAAGGACACGCGCCGTCGTGTGCATATTCAGAAAGATGTAACGGCTAATGCTTTATTCTTACTTAAGGAAAGTGGAGAATCTTCCGGGACATCTACTTATAATATTTACACAAAGACTTATGGAGATGGATATTATCTTAATCCAGCTAATAACAACCAACCCAACTATGGACAAAACAATAATAAAGCTGGTCTAATCGGTTTTTATTCAGACAACAATGGTTCAAAATGGTTCTTTGAGTTTGTGGAGAAATGTGTCACACCAGAAATTACTGTGGACGGAAGTGATAACGTGACCATAACAGGTGTGACATCAGGAGCCACCATCTATTATACGCTTGACAATTCTGATCCTGCGACCTCTGGAACACGAAGTGAGTATACTGCTGCTTTTCCATTAGGTACCGCTACAAAGATCAAAGCAATAGCCGTAAAAAGTGGAATGGACAATTCTGACGAGGCTCTATACAGTTCTAACAAATGTCAACAGCCCACGATTGTATTAAATAAGGAGAATGGTCTGACGACGATAACTCCTCATTCAGATGACTCTGGTGCTAATATCTATTATACTATAGATGGCTCTACACCGACTACGAGTTCCACGGCATACACGGAACCATTCACGCTTTCCGTTGATGCCATAGAAATTAAAGCTATCGCAGCATATGCCGTTGATGGCAGTGATGCATCCGACGTGGCAGAGCAAACTCTCACACAATTGGCACCTCCCACGTTTTCGAAAAGTGGTGCCACGGTAACCATTAGCATGCCCACAAAGGAATCTGATGGGACAACAGCTATCGTAGGATCTGAAGATGTTTCTGTGCGATACAATCTCAATAACAACGCTCCGACCTCGGGTTCTACGTTATATTCGGGCGCCATAACACTGCCAATAGATTTTAATCAAACGATAATCAAGGCCGTAGCTTTTAAGCCAGGCTATATTAAATCGGATGTAGCATCACAAAGTATTGATAAATGTGCCGTGCCAACTATCATCAACAGTTTCGATGGAACCGTGACCCTGAGTTGTGATACCGAGGGGGCAACCATCAGATACACCACGAGCAATACTTTGTCGGCACCAGGTAACCCGGATAAAAACTCCACGGCTGTTAGTGGCCCTATCACTTTATCAGATACAAAGATCATCAAAGCACGAGCATTTAAAGAAGGATTCGCTCAATCTGATGTATTAACCTATACTTTACCGAAATTTCCAATGCCGAAGATCACAACTGATGGTACTATGATTCATATTAGTTGTAAATCCGGCGGAACGATATACTATTCAACCTCTGAAAGTGCTACACCAACAACTTCATATCCAGACGGCGGATTCTCTGCTGAAGGTGTTGCTGTTGTCAGGGCTTATGCTACTCATATTGGATACCTTAATTCTGACGTAAAGACATGGATTCCGGCTAAACTTATTGATTCAGCGGATGATGTCGACTTGGATGATCCTGATGCCAACTATATTATCAACGGCACTTTCTCCGGTACTATAGGCACTGCAGACAAACATTTCAAGGGAACCATAGATGGTCAGGGTGTAGTCATTTCGGGGTTGAGTGCGCCTTTGGTAGCTTATGCTGAAGGAGCAACGATCAAAAACGTTATTCTGGACAATGTTTCTATAAGTAGCGGCTCTACAGTTAACGTTGGAGGGGAAGACAAAGTGGCAACGGGTGCCATTGTTAATGTGGCAACGGGTGATACACGCATCTATAACTGCGGTGTACTGGCTTCTGGCTGTACTGTGGGCATTGAAGAGGGCTATACCATCATAAAGTCTAACAATAGCAGTACCGTCTCTGGCAGCGATTATGTGGGTGGTATTGCCGGTTTTCTTGATGGTAGTTCACGCGTCATCAACTGCTTCAGCTATGCCAATATCACAGCTGGTAGTTATGTTGGAGGCATCGTAGGGTGGAACAATGTAGCCACCAATTCAAATGCTTCGGATACAGACCGGTATCTCAAGACGATGGTGATGAACTGTATGTTCTATGGCGACATTACGGGTAGCGATAAAGCCCCTATCTATAATGGAGAAATCATTTCAAATAGTAATATCTCTAATAAAAAGAACTATGGTGTCAGCAACTTCAACTATTTCAGTGCAGAAGCCTCTTATGTAAAAAATAAGGCAATCGACACCTATAATTGTGCTTTGATGGCCGAGACGCGCTACTTGCAGCGTTTCGAGTTCTTCCGTCATCTGCTCAATAGCAACCGCTCCTTGGCTGCGTGGTGGGCCACTGGCGATGCTGACAACAAGGACGAGATGATGAAATGGGTGTTGGAACCCAGTCAGAAAGGGACTTCCACCCCCTATCCCATTCTTAAGGCACCCTACGACGATGAAAACGAGGTTATTCAATATCCGTCAGTCGTCAATATCGATGCTGCTCATGCAGAAGCAATTTCTGAAGATGCCGCTACGGCGAAGACCCAACGTAATCAGGGCCGTAAGTTAGGAACGCTGTCCGTGACCATTGTAATGGGTGATGGTGATCAGTTCGAACATCCCACCGGCGCCTCTATCACAGTGCCTTCGCGTACACTTAATATTACAGACAAGGACTCCATCCATTTCAATTTCAATTACGGAAAGGTGCAACTTCCCTATTATAACGATGTGGGCATGGGTAACTATACCGGTTATCGTGTGGTGACGGGATGGAAGATTACCAGCATCACTACTGATGGCTCTGTTTCCTCCTACAATAGTTTTGCAACGGGTTCTGAGGCCACTGCCAATGCTGAGGGAGTTATCACCGCAGCGCCCTACAACTTTGCAGACCGTCATTGCACCCAGAAAGACCTGTATTCAAAGGGTGACCGCATCTTTAACCAAGGCGCCTACTGGGATGTGCCGGAAGGAGTAACGGCCATCACCATCTCACCCTATTGGGCCCAAGCCGTCTATTGTGCTGACAACTATCTCGATGAAGTGTATGATGCGGCGATGAGTACTAAATCTCCCGTTGAAACTGTTGGCGGCGGCAAATTGTTCGATAATGGTGCTCTAAAGGACATCAATGGTAGTAATCAGAAGGTGTATAATACAATGAGTAGCGCAAAAGACCATCTTACTGTCAAGGGTAATGTCTATGATAACGCTATTGTGCTTGTTGGCAACGTCCATAGTAATGCTCTTTCTTCTGACGAGAAGAATAAGCCTTATACCATTATGTCTATTGACCTGGATAAGGACAACGAACCGGATTACTCATATATTCTTCGTTTTGATAGTCGTAAAAGATTGCATCCTGTTAGGGTTGATTTCTTGAATGTCATAGGACTTGGTATGGCACAGAAATCTACGGGTGGTACAGGTACATACAATTTGGGTATTATGCAACCATACGGCTGGTTTGAAGTGACGAATACCGGTCTGTTCCGCGTTACTCAGTTAGAGTATGATCTGGCAGGTAGGGTAAACAGCCCTATGATTTTGCAGGGAGGCGTGATTGAACAGTGGGTGACAGTTGGCGGTAAGGAGGAGACGATAGTCTCCGCTGATGCTGTCAGTTACTACCATGTTGGAGGTAATGCATGGTTTAAGGAATTCCATATTGGAGTCCATCAGGATAAGATACAAGACCAGTTTGTCAGCCCTCACCCTCCCATTTCGGTCACAGGCGGCGATTTTGACATCTTCTATCTGACGGGTTATTATAACAGCCCCAACAACAGTTATCCAGATAATGCCGAATGTTACATCAATGGCGGTCGCTTTGGCAAGGTGGCTGGAACAGGTGTGCAGGGCTTGGGCAAACCCCTTGGAGCCGATGATACGGGAAATATTATCTGGCAGATAGATAATGCCGATATCGATGAGTTCTATGCCGGAGGTATCAATGCAGCGCATATCGCAGAGGGCAACATCACGACCGTCATTTCCAACAGTCGTGTAGATCTGTTCTGTGGTGGTCCCAAGTTCGGTGATATGAACAGCAACAAGAAGGTGTTCACCACTGCTACCAACTGCACCTTCCGCGCCTTCTTTGGTGCTGGCTATGGCGGAAATTCCTATAACCGGAGATATCCTAAGAATCAAAATAACAAGATAAACATTAATTGGAATTCTTGGGTTCAAAATGGTGGAACATTTGAGGGTGAATCATTCGAGGGTTATAAGAATGAGTATTTAAGTCAATACGGAGGCGTGGGAGCACGTATTGACTATCAGTTTATTCCCATGTCAAACAATACCAGTAATGTTGCCCGTCTGTTTGTTGACTATGTGAGCTTCTCATTGGCCACCACCTATGATGTTACATCAAAGCTCACGGGTTGCACCATTACCCGCAATGCGCTTGGACGTCTCAAACTCTTTGATCAATGTATTGGCAACTTCTATGGCGGCGGCAGTCTCGGCAAGGTTGCCGGCCCCGTAAAATCCACACTCACCAACTGCACTGTGGAAGGCAATGTGTTTGGTGCCGGTTATTCTGCCTCACTACCCGATGTTGAGGTGATGAATAACAGTTTCCAAACAGAACCACGTTATGACGAGGCCCTCGGTGTATATTTTGATGCAAAGTTACCAACAACTGTTGCCTATAGCTGGGAATACAGCGATACACCGGTCAGCAATACCGCGACTGCTATCAATACGACCTCTAAGAAACTCTACACCAATGTTGATTTAAGCAAGACAAACCTCGGGTCTGTGAGTGGTGCAGTCACTCTTACTATAGCGACCAGTGGTGAAGGCGGGACCACCACGATAGGCACGAATGGCGTTTCCACCACCGGCTATGTATATGGCGGAGGCGATGAGAGCGCAGTTAACAATACCACGACCCCAGCGAATGCCAGCACCACCGTCACCATCAAAGGTAATACGACGGTGCATGGCGATGTCTATGGTGGTGGCAACAGAGGTGTTGTAAGTGGCACCACGACTGTGAACATTCAGGATTAAGATGCAAGAAGGATAAGAATACGAAAACGGTTATGGGAACATACATCAACATAGGCAATGCAGGATTCCAGTCTGCCCGTAATGGGGAGTACGTGGATAAGAGCGGACTGATTGCAGTCGTAAACAGTACGCTTTTCACTGAACGTCGGTTCAGTTGCGTGAGTCGCTGTCGGCGCTTCGGCAAGTCTATGGCGGCCAAGATGCTCTACGCCTACTACGACCACTCTTGCGATTCTCGCAATCAGTTCGCAGACTTAGAGATTGCCCATGACCCTTCATTTGAGAAACATCTGAACAAGTATCCTGTCATCTATCTGGACATGACGAACTTCGTGACAAGATACAGGACCGATGATATTGTTGAAAAGATAGATGAGGCTCTATTAACTGACGTGAGCAAAGCATATAGCGATGTGGCAGCAGCTCCCAATGATGACTTGATGGACTACCTGCTGCGGGTCTATGAGACTACCGGAGAGCAGTTCGTATTCATCATTGACGAGTGGGATGCCATCTGCCGTGAGTTCGCATCAGGCACAAAAGCTATGGATGCCTACGTCAGCTGGTTACGTCGCATTTTCAAGAGCCAGGATGCTATGCGGGTATTTGCGTGTGCATACATGACAGGCATCCTACCCATCAAAAAATACAAGACCGAGTCTGCACTGAACAACTTCCAGGAATACTCCATGATTGAGCCTCGGAAGATGGGAAAGTATTTTGGTTTCACTATAGATGAAGTGCGTATGCTGGCAAGCCGGCACGGCATGGACTTTGATGAGCTTGTGAAGTGGTACGACGGCTATCAGATAGGCGATGAACACTCGATGTTCAACCCCAACTCAGTGATGCAGGCCATTGACAGTGGCCGCTGCCGCAGTTTCTGGGCTGCCACAGGAGCCTTCGATGCTGTAGCACATTATATCCAGATGAATTTCGACGGTCTGAAGGATAATATCATCAACATGTTGGCTGGAGGACGCTGTCTGGTTGATCCGACAGGTTTCCAAAATGATATGTCGGAAGTAGCAACAAGGGACGACGTACTGACCGTACTGATTCACTTAGGCTATCTCTCCTATAATTGGCGTGAAGACGAGTGCTATATCCCAAACAAAGAAGTAGGGGGTGAGATGGTGAATGCTGTGAGAGCCAACAACTGGAATGCTGTTACAGACGCGATACTTAGTTCCAAGGAACTGCTTCAGGCTACACTTCGCGGCGATGAGGAGGCTGTGGCTCGTGGCGTAGATGCTGCTCACGATGAGCATACGAGCATTTTGAGTTATAACAATGAGAACTCTCTGGCTTGTGTGCTGAGCCTGGCTTACTATTATGCCAAGAATGATTATATCATCCACCGCGAGTTCGCATCGGGTAGGGGATTTGCCGACTTGGTGATGATTCCCCGCAAGAATGTGAATTCCCCTGCGATCATTCTGGAACTGAAATACAATCAGAATGCTGACACTGCCATTGACCAGATACTCAGGAAACAATATCCTGCGAAGGTGGCAGATTATTCTGGTGAACTGCTCATCGTGGGTATTAACTATGACAAGAAAGAGAAGACACATCAGTGCCACATTATAAGGATAAATAAATAGGCAAAAATATGATACACAAGAATATATACATTCATGTACTCACAATAATGCTGACAGCTTTGCTGGCAGGTGGCAACTCCACATTGCGTGCGGGAGTTGTCATTAAAGGTTCTGTCTATGGCGGTGGCAACCAAGGAGAAGTTCAAGACAACTCTGAAGTTAATATTGAAGCCGGAACCATTGAACACGATGTCTATGGTGGCGGTAACGCAGCTGATGTGAAGAAGAATACGCAGGTAAACATGAGTGCTGGCACCGTAGTCGGAAATATCTTTGGCGGCGGCAACTTGGGCGATGTGGGTACGACGACCCCTATTGCAGAGATGCCTATCGGTAATTATACATGGGCAGAAGGTACTGGCCGTTGTACTGTTGACATCTCTGGCGGTACGGTAGGTCCTGCTGGTAATGCGGCTGCGACTGATGAAAACCCCGGTGATGTCTATGGCGGAGGCAAGGGATCGGCCTACAATTTCTGGTGCGAGAAAGGCATGGTCAATAGCACTGATGTAAGAATCAGAGGTGCCGTGGTGAAGGGTGATGTCTATGGCGGTGGACAGATCGGTCGAGTGGAAACGAACACTTCTGTAACCATAGGACCTAAGGACGAAAATGCAGATAGCATACCCACTATCAAAGGAAGCATATACGGTGCCGGCAAGGGTTTAAATACCCATGGCTATTCGGCGCTGGTACGTGGTAATACATATGTTGTCGTCCAGAATGGTTCACTGGTGGAGCAGAACGTCTATGGCGGTGGTGAGATTGCTTCGGTGGGTAAATATAACGTCGATGACAGTGGCTTGCCGTATTCTCAGGCAAATAGTACCTCGGGAAATTGTACTGTAAACATCCCAGGTACAACCCAAATCAAAGGAGACATCTTTGGTGGCGGAAAGGGCGTCGTGCCTGTGGACTATGCCTCTGCAGACCCCAAGCCCAAACGTATGGATGGTAGTAGTACGTGGGAGACATTTGCTAATGAGAATGCTTATCTTATTTATCTTCAGACCCTGGCCTTGGCGACTAATACTATAGTGACCATTGACCCAGGTAGCAAAGCAAGCGTCATCCACTCCACGGAGGGCTCCGTTTATGGCGGCAGCGAAAATGGTATTGTTCAGCACAACACGTCAGTAACGATATCAGGTAATTGCCAGATTGGTAAGGATGATGGTCATGGTAACGTTAGTGTCGATAGCCCTGGTAACGTCTTCGGTGGCGGTAAGGGCATTGCGGGAAATGAAGGTGCCGGTCAGGTGAGTGGAAATGCCACGGTCAACATCAATAGTGGAACCTTGCTCGGTAGCGTCTATGGCGGTGGCGTGTTGGGTGCCACCCGAGGTGATGTCACTGTGAACATCAATGGCGGTACCGTGAATAATAATGTCTATGGCGGTGGCGCGTATGCTAACACGAACACCAGCAACTGGACAGAATACGTGGAGGTCCCAAATCTGACAGTTGGTTCATCATCAGTAGCCGACTATTATGAACAGTCATTCGGCGGCATCTTCTCCAAGACAAAGGATGTGACAGCTGTTGAAGCTAAAACATATTATCAACAAACCACGCCCACATGGGCTGACGCTACCAAAAAATCAGCCGACAA
>Ga0310786_10013425_pt1 | contig 10108 bp, 1 predicted proteins | sample AusTroGonzalo_MG_FD_203881 | JGI IMG/M metagenome (GOLD analysis project Ga0310786, IMG submission 203881) | Bovine rumen microbial communities from tropical cattle in Woodstock, Queensland, Australia - Gonzalo_03 (v2) (version 2) | ecosystem: Host-associated > Mammals > Digestive system >... | reverse complement strand
AATCGCTACCATTGCTGATAGCGATTAATTACATGTATGTACGAGACTTGTCAGTCGAGCGAGAATTGTTCCTCTTGACGGGCAGTCTGTAGGGTGATGCCAGTGTCGTAAACGGTGTTGTTCTTGGCGTTGTAATAGAGCACACGGGCGATCTCGCCCTCTTTTTTGCCAAACACGACAAGCGGTATCTGGTTTGAAGCGTGCAGACTGACCGTAGGCGGGATGGTGCCGCGGCACTCGTTGTCGATGAAGGCAGCCAGCAAGTCGTCGTCTGAGGGTTCCAGACCATAGTCAGCAGGCGAGAAGTTGACATTGACCAACGAGGTGACTGGATATTTCGACGAGCCCATCGAAATGTTGGGCATAGAACTGCTGCCGGCACCTGTCACGGCCTCGTTGATGAACTTGCCGTTGCCCTTGATGGTGAACGTCTGGTGCAGCATGGCCGACCATAACTTCAACGTAACCTGAATATCCAGTTCAGCACTCTCGTTGCCATAGACTTTCAATATATAGTATATGGAGTCGCCTTCTTCCGTCTGGCTGCCGTCCATCGACCGTGCGGGATGGCTCAGTGCTCTCAGTTCGTCGTTGATGAACACGGCTACCATGTCGTCGGTGCTGAAGTATTCCTTCAGTTCGTCTTGTATGCCGAACATCATGATAAACCAGTTCTCATACAGCGACGGGTCAGGAGCCTGCCAGTCGGGTGTCGTCTCGTTATACGTCAGATCGACATGCCAGTCAGGGCGTCCGGATGAAATCATCTTGAGTCCATTCTGCTGGCCGTTGTTGTCTTCATCACTGTCGGTGCAGGCGACCGTCAGCATCATCGACGTGATGACCATCAACATCATGAATATTTTTTTCATTGCTTCTTTCATTGTCAATTGTCTTTTATGAATTGTCCATTGTCTCTCACCTCACTCACTTAATCACGACTTTGTTGCCGTCATGGATATACACACCGCTTTGGGTAGGCTTGCCGTTGAGTTTAAGTCCGCCAAGGGTGTACCATCCCTCGCTCATGAAGTCTATCTTCACGAAGTTGATGGAAGTGGGGTCGCCAGGCAGACCGACGACAGCATTGGGTGAATACTTCATAATCTCAGGTGTTGTGGCAATGATCTCGCCGTTACGCTCAATGGCAAACCACAGCGGAGCGTCCTGGTCGCCAGCCACGCTGAGATAGAAGATACCCTCCTCGTTGGCGGTTACCTGTCCGCGGTTCTCTGCGCCAGCATAGGAGACGAGTTTGTCGCCATATTGTATCTCAACGCCATTTACCATTGCCGTGAGCGACATGGTAGAGCACTGCGGTGCAAAGTGGACGGAATGGTCGGTGACATCATCCATAAATGTGCTGTTAGGCTCGTAGAATGGATAGACGAACGTAGCAGGGCTATCAGCCATGCGACGCAGCATATAGCCCTCACCGGGCTTCATATACTTCAGGCTACCCTTCCAGCGCCCCACACCGTTACTGATGGTGAAGACGGCATACTCGTCGTGGCTCTTGATGATGTCGCCGTCCTGAGCCTTGTTGTTGTAGTCGGCCAGTGCTGTCTCCACGGTCAGGTTGAGCATCGGCGTGTAGCCAATGGTGTTCCATCCGTGAACGAGCGGTATGGTACGGTCGTCCTCTTTCTTGATGATGGTGCCGTAAACCTGTAACTCGGCATCCTTTTGCACCTTGACGAAATAGGTTGTCTTGTGGTTGACCGTCATATCGTTGGTCATGCCCGATGTGATCCATTTCTTGGAGTTATAGACATGGACGGCTCCCGACTGGTTGTCGGTCACCATGTCGCCATCGCTCATCGGCATGCGGTTGAGCAGCGACCCGTAGGTCTTCACATAGTCGGGTAGCACGTTGATAGACATCCAGTTCCAACCCTCATAGAGTTTGATGGTCTGCAGGTAAATATCGCCACCCTTCAGTATGAGCGGTTTGACGGGCGAACCCACAACGTGTGACGAGAGGAACGTGATGTTGGTCTCTTCCTGGCTATCTGCATCGTAGGCTATAAGCATTTGCTCCTTGCCGATGGAGTGGTTCCACAGGCGGAAACTGAGGTTGCGCCCCGACACGGCATTATCATAGACGGTGATGTAAACGAGGCTCTCGCCGGTCTCTTCGTTATAACTGATGTTTGATACGCCGTGGCATACGCCCTTGTCGTCGAACACACCTACTATGTCGTCAGCATCGGTGGCTATCTCATCGTTGAGCACCACACGGGCGGTGATATTCATTGAGTACTGACGCAGTGGACGGTCAACACCCTCTGCCCAATAAGGCGGCTCGCCGCTGACCTCTAACGAGAGCATCAGGGGCTCCGCCAGTCCGTCTTCGTCGATGAGGTAGATAATCTCGTCGTACTTACCCACGTTCAGATCCTTGTTCACCGTGAATCTCAATGTCTGTTCCTCGGTGGCACCAATCGTATTCGTGCTGGGGCTGACGGTCAGCCAGCGCGGATAGTTTTGTACGGTATAGGTATGTGTTGCCTGACTGTTATTCTGAATATCTACGTCAAAGGTCGTTGCCTCACCGTATGTCTGTTCGACGGCTATGTTCTTTGTCTTCCAGCGCAGAGGGTTACGATCTACAAAGAAACTGGCCGTCACGGGCGAAGCCAGCGTGTTGCCGTTCTTGTCAGGAATCTCTCGCATTGTGACATAGATGTTACGTTTGTTGATCTTGTCGTCTGAAGTAAGGATATTCATCAGTATCGAATGGTCGCGACCCACGAAACTGGCATTGAGGTTGTGAAGTGTCTGATCGGGCACGACGGGTGCGCCTATCGTCTGGTCGATATGACCGAGGATAGCATCCTCGTTGTCAATGAAGAGGTAGTCGCGCACGGGAATGCCAGTGGACTCCTTGGTCTCTGGGTCGAGTTGATATCTCACCTCGCCATTGTCCATATAGATCTTCTTGCTGTAAACGTAAGGCACTGTCACGAGATCGTTGTCGCCTTGACGCTCCTGTCGCTGGAAGCCCAGATAGGTGCGTAAGCCAGCCTCGTCGCCATGTGGGCTACGGGTGCTGTAGGTTTGTAGCAGTGTGAGTGGCAGTGACTGGTCGAACATGCACACCTCGTCGATGTTACCCACGAAGTTGTTGCCTGAGTCGTTCACCGCACCATTGCTTATCCAGCAACTATTACCCAGCATGGGTACGCCGCCCACTATACCGCCGATTCCTTCGGATTCCATACTGGCCAGCAATGTCTGGTCGATGTAGAAGTTCATCACGTTCATAGCACGGTTCACCGTCATGGCATAATGATGCCAGTCACCATCGGCCCATGTACCAGGTATGGCAACCTCCGTACCGTTACTGCGATACTTCAGGTCGGCACCCTCGAAACCGATGAAGAACTTATCCTTGGCACCGTCTTCGTCGGCCTGACCGGAACCGTTGGCTATCAGCGCGCCACCTTCACGCTTGTCATTCTTGAACCAGAACATCAGCGTGTAGTCCTGCTCGGCTGTGCGGGCCAGTGCCGATGGGTCGAGTGCGATGCCAGTGTCGTCGTCGGTCAGTCGCAGCGACATGCCGTCAGGATGTGCCCAGGCGACACCGTTGCCTATCTGCATGTGGGCACCCTGCGCCTTGTCGGCCACGTAGTTGCCTACACCTTCGTTCATGGGCCAGTAGTCCATCAGCCCCATCTCATAGCCTGTAAGGCGACGGAAGCCGTAGTTGGAACTTCCCAAGAGTCCGCCACTCAGTGCCCGATACCACAGGCGGGCCTCCATCATTCGGCCGCTATAGTAGGTGCGTGCTGTACTGCGCTCGTTAGTAGAACCAAATACCACATTGCCATTACCCGAGTATGTCTCCTTGAGATTAGCACTGCTCATCAGGTGTCCACCATTGAAGAACTCTATATAGCCGCTGGCATGGGTCTCGTCAGGCTGGTGCAGCACCATGGCCACCTGCTGGAAACTACGTGTGTCGATAGCCTCTTCCGATGTGTACTCATCTTGATTGACCACCGCCTTCAGTTTGCCATCCTTGGTAATCCACAACTGTAGTTTCTTGCCATCGCTGCCATGCGAGAAGAGCGGCATGTCGTTTCCGTTCTGATCGGGACGGATGATGAGGTCGATGGTGATGTCCTTGTCGGCAAAGTTGCGTGTAGCCTCACTTTCCACGCTGCCTGAGCCGCTAAAGAGCAGCGAGACGTCAGTGGTCAGATTGTCATTGTTCACCTCGCCCTTCACCTCGAAGTTAGTAATATCGCTCAGATAGTTGTATTCTATGTCCTCTGAGAAGTTGAACACGATGTTCTCGCCGGCACCAAGTATGCCGCTTACAGGCTCTGGTGTGCCGAAGAGTTGCGGACGACGTGTGTCCTTCACACCGCTGATCACCTTCGATGCTGTGGTCAGGAAGTTGTTACCATCGCGGCAGTAGAGCATGGCACGCAGGTCGTAGGCCTTCTCCATCACGACACCCTCACCGTAGAAGTGGGCGGTGATGTTGCCGTTCTCAGGTATCATCTCCTTTACGCCGCTGGCCTTGACCATCAGCGTTGAGTCGGCATAATATGAGCAGATGTTTGTCCAGTAGTCCTCGCCGCGAGCCGATTCCTTATATTGTAACTCGATGTGGTCGAAGTTCTTCTGGTGCTTGTCGAAGCCGCTGATGATCACTGGGATGAAGTAGCCGCGCTGGCTGTCGTACTCAGCATCGGTATTCATAATCCACTTGTCGGCGGGTGAAGCAATTTCCACATTGCCAGCCGAGCGGAGGTAGTGTACGTCAAACGACACCTCGTCCACCACATTCTGCTGGTAGAAGTTCTGCGACTTGATACCAAGTGTCAGGCCCTCGTAGTCGAAGTCCTCGCCAGCACGCACCTCAATCACCTTCTGTATCACGGTGCCTGGCACCAGTCTCACATTGACAGAGCCAAGAGGCAGACCGTCGCAGAACACCTTGGCACCGTTGGGGTTGGTGCCGTCCTTCAGGTAAAGCGTGTAGAATTCCAGCGGACCAGTGACGGCCTCTGGCTGCTCGCTCTCGTTGGTCAGATAGACGGTAAAGCGTGCCGCATCGTCGTGGTTAACGCCGCTGATGCTCTGCTTGTCGAGTTTGATCTTCGGGTTCTCAATCTTCTTGGTGCGGGCATCGAGCACGGTGCCGGTATTGTAGAACAACGCCTTACGCTCATCCTCCCAAGGCTGGGCTGTAGCACCGCCAAGAGTGCGGTAAACGAAACTCGAGGCATAACTCAGCGCAGAGACGTCGTTGGTCTTTTCCAGGAAGTCCTTACCCATAATGCTCATACCGAAGTACAGCATGCTCGACGACACATCGGTAAAGTCAATACCGCTCATATCCATTTTACCGTCCTTCTTCTTAGCCATCATGGCCTCTACGGCCAATGCCGTCAGGGGCTTTACGCGCATGACGTCCACGTCGAGATGACTCATGGGGTTCATCTTGATGGTGAAACTTTCCTTGCGTAAGAATGCTTTCTCATCCTTCCCCCAGTCGGTCAGGTCAACGTCGCACACAGGCTCGAAATTGAACTTGAGGTTCACGCCGTTGAACTTCACTTCCGAACCGGTGGGATTCAACTCACCTGCCGACTTCGCCGACTTGCTGAGGAAGTTGAAGATCATGCTGACCATCTTCATGGCCGAAGGGCCAAATCCGTTAAGGATATCAAATAAGGCTGTTGTTCCACCGTCGAGGCTCTTGTTGCCAATCATAAACGGGTTCTGCGAGTGATTGGCCATATAGATGCGGCTGGTAAATTCCTCGCCATAGGACACCTGGCCTCCGCCGTCCAGACTGTAGTTGGCGGCGCGATCTGTGGCGGTCTGTTTCTGCATCTCATTGATACCAATCATCTCCATCCAACCCTTGATAATGCTCCAGTTGCCAGCCACGGAGTCGCGCAGACCGTCCTTATTATCAGTCTGCGGCACATGAATGACGTAACTCATGCTCGGATCGTCGGCCTTGCCTGGCTCGTATGCATTGAACACCATCTCGCCGTCCTTCATGTTAGCCACGGCGAAGGCGGGGCTTTCGGCAGGCACGAGCGAGCGGTACACCAAATGGCCTGTAGCATTGGCTTGTGCCTGTGCCTCCTCGGCGGTACCTGTGAACATCATACTGCGCGAGTGCTCAATGAGTTGTGGTATGATTGTATTGAAGATGTGCTGCTGCGAGTAGATGAAGGTAGAAGCCACCTTGCTACCTGCCACAAGCGACTCGTCGCGTACAAGGTGGTAGCGTTTACCGTCCTCTGCCGTACCCTCTGCTATATCCACCATGCTGCCATACAAACGCATACCGGCTACGGAATAGGTGCCGGCCACTCGGCCTTTCATCTGCTGGAACACGCTGTCGGGAATGGCACGTATGGTACTGCCAGGCGTTACAAACATGTTGTTCACCATACCGATATAGAGGTCAGCGGGTGCACCGATCATGTTAGGATCGGCGCTGGTGCTGATGTCTTGTGTGAAATGTGCGGTGTAGGAGTAGTCAACAGCACTCTTCATCCTGTAGATAATGGGGAAGTCGAAGAGTTCGAGGTTGGTCGTGTTGTTGATGACGCCGAATTCTGGGCCGGGGCCTCCAGCCGGTACAGTAGTCACCACGCCGACGTAGTTGTCGAGTTTCTTTCCCACTTCCATACCGAATTGTGTGCCAAGTTGCAGATTCAGGTCCATGGAGTAGGTGGAACTCAAAGTAGAACCCCTACCCAGTGTAGCATAACTGTATGCGCCTGGCGGGTCGCGCAGGATATCCAGTACGGTAGGCTTGCTGGTGCTGATGATATCCTTCGTCGAGCCGGTACGGAAAATGTTGAGCACATAAGCCTGTATGGGCTTGGCCTCGTAAGTGGTACCGTCTTGGGTGAGCGTCATGGTGACGGTGCGCAGAGCGTCCTTGCCGGTGAGCAGGTAGGGCAGTTCGTCGGCCGTTATGACAACCGTTCCCTCTCCGTTCTCGTCCAATGCTATCACCTCGCGTGTATTGGTCATCTTCATGTCGTTCTGCACGGTCACTTGACCACCGCCCACCTTCACTTCGTCAACAATGCCGCTGCCCGCATCGTTGTTCCAGTAGTAGCGTTCCACAGCCGAAAGCATGGTGGGGTACTGCAGGTGCAGGCTATAGACAGGATAGCCAAAGGTATATTTCACGTTGCCGTTGGCATCGGTTTCGGCCAGAGGAATCTTGAGGGATGTGCCGTCCACCTGCTTGTACTTGTAGAAATTATCTCCTAAATAGTCGAAGGTGCCGTAGTTCTGCTGCTTGTACGTCAGTTCTACGGGGTTGTGGTAGATGCGATTGTATTGTGCATTGTAGGATACCACGGGATTGTCTATCGAGTCGCCCGCCAGTGTGGCGAAGCGTCCGCTCACCGTGTCGTTCTTGAGCGTAAGGCAGTCGGTCAGGTCGATGACCTCGTTGACCATACCTTCCTGGAACAGCGTGGCATAGCCGTCGCTGTATATCTGCTGTACCTTCCAGCGCACCGGCGGCAGTTCCAGTCGGTACTCGCCAGTCAGCGAGTCGGGTGACACCTCTATGCGCTTACGGGTGGCATGTACACGGGTGAAGTATTCCTGATCGGCAGCGTTTTTCTCATGGGTGATGGTGTAGTCTCTTGTGCTCTTCTCAGGGTTCAAGTTGTCATAGACGAGCCATGATGTGTTGTCGCCCTCTAAAGTGAGCACCATCTTTACACCGGTTCCCAGGTTGTTACGCGAGAGGTTATTGTCGAGCGGCAGACGGCCCTGGGTGTCACCGCCCACAATACGTCCGATGAGTTTCACCTTCGTATCGTCATAGAAGTATATCTTTTCCACGTCGCCCTGGAAGTCATAGCCTTCACTGCTCTTGAAATAGCCGCTGTTGATGAAACTATGGCCTTCCATGACGGCCTGTATGGTGTTGTAGCCATTAGGCACATAGAATGAGAACTTACCCTCGAAGTCGGTTTCCAAGGGCTTGCTGCCTCTCATCACCTGGTGACCGTTAAGCAGGAAGCCGGCACCCTTGACGGGTATCGACGTGCCGTCGTACATCACATAGCCTGAGAAACTGCGTGCGTTCTGCACGACGAATGCATTCAGTACGACATGGTTGGTCAGGGAGTTGAACTCCACGGGCATGGTGGCCACATCGAGTTGTATCTGGCCGGTGCTCACGGGGCTTACGTCGTAACTGACGGCAGTCTGTCCGTTGTAAGGCAGTTCGTCAATCATGAAGTAACCCTCTTCGTCGGTGGTGCCTGTGAATGCCTGTCCGCCACCGGCTACGGTCACGTTGATCTCCATGCCTGCCACGCCCGTACCATCGGGATAGCGCACATAGCCCTCAACCATACCGGTGTGCTTACAGGCTCCTTCCACTTCGTCTGACGAGTTGTAACTGAGGCCCTCGCAATCAACAGCCGAGCGTACCTTATATATATATGTAGCGAGTGGCGATACCTTGGTATCCTCCCAAGCCATGGTGACCAGCGAGTCGGCCACCACCTCGTAGGCGGTGTCGGGCTGTCCCTTCTCCTTGCGCAGCACCTGGAAGTAATCGACAGCGTCGCCGTCGATGTCCCATGTCAGCAAGACACTGCTCTGGCGTGTCTCGGCCATGACGGTCTTGCTCACCTGACCCGATACCAGGAAGTAGAATTTGTCTTCCGGAAGTTGGGCCGTGTAGTTCGCAGAGTCGGCCTGTGCCAGCATCGGCGATGTGTTCTTGCTGACGATGAGTTCCACTTCGCTGGTGAGACACGATCGGTTGAGGGTGATCTCCTTGTTCTTTTCTGCAATCTCAGTCATGCTCACCGGATAGTCTATCGTTTCCACCAACTCGCCGTTGCGGTTGTATTTCTTCAGGCGCAGCGTCATGCTGGCACGGTTGTCCCAGACGTATATCACGTTGCTTGGTGTTGTTGCCGCGCCCTGCGCGTCAGCCCACTCCACGCCAAGTTCCGCCACGTCGGTACCGTTGATGATGCCGATGACGTGCAGATTGCTGATGGTGGCATTCTCCACTTTGAAGAATGGAGCCTTCGACAGGTCGGTAGCGTCGGTCTCGATGTTGAGAATCATGTTATGGTTGCCACCGTCGAAAGTGCCTTTGAACGCCGTTTCGCTGCTGCCAACCATCTGTCTGACATTGATGTCGGTCGTCAGACGGTAGTTTTTGTCGGCATATTGTGCAGCGTCGCTCTCCAGCATCAGAGCCAGGTTGTCCCAGTCCTCGGCGCATTCAATGAGATATGGGTCTGCAGACGTGCCCGAACCGGGCAGATTGTAGTATTGTGGCAACTTCCAGTTGGTAGTGAGCACGGGCGTTACCTCGCCTTCGTTCTTCCATCCGTCGCCAAGGGCTGCCTGTAGGCTGGCGTCATCCATTTTAGAGGCATCTTTGCCCTGCAGCCAGAAGTTAGCGGTGATGCCGTGTCCCGGCTTGCGATAGCATCTGTCGACAGTAATACGTTGGCCATTATAGTGTTGGCCGTCGTAACGGCTGAATACGGCGCTTCCTTCGTAATCATACAGAGTCATCGTACCTGCCATGAGACATGTGGTGAATGTGGTGTAGCCTTCTTCTGGTGTCCATCCAACAAAGCCGCCACATTTGTTGGCCGACGGGTCGTTGATATTGCCGCTGAACAGGCAGTTGGTGAACGACGGCTTTCCCGATTTCACGACCGCCGTGAATCCGCCGTGCGTGGCATCCCTATCGCCCGACTGATTGCGGTTGCCCCTGATGGTAGCACTGCTCCAGCAGTTTACTACGTCGGTGTTGCCATACGAGTAGCCTATCAGCGACGAGGCGAACTTCTGCTTCCCAGCGTCCACGGTGCCGGCAATGCGCAGGTTGCTGATGTTGGCGCCGTTGACCTGTCTGAAGGGGGCTGTCACGTCCTTTCCATCATTCGCGATGGTGAGATAGATGGTGTGGCCGTTGCCGTCGAAGTGACCCTTGAAGTCGTGCTGTCCGTCGGTGCTGCCTATCATCTGCGACACGTTAATGTCAGCATCCAAACGATAGTACTTGTCGGCATACTGGGCATTGTCGTTGGCAATCCTGTCGGCAAACTGGTTCCAGTCT
>Ga0310786_10013424_pt1 | contig 10108 bp, 10 predicted proteins | sample AusTroGonzalo_MG_FD_203881 | JGI IMG/M metagenome (GOLD analysis project Ga0310786, IMG submission 203881) | Bovine rumen microbial communities from tropical cattle in Woodstock, Queensland, Australia - Gonzalo_03 (v2) (version 2) | ecosystem: Host-associated > Mammals > Digestive system >... | reverse complement strand
ATTTCAGCACCAGTTCCCTGATCTGTTGCGGATTGTAGTGGTTGTCATTGGGTGTGATGGCCAGTTGTAGCAGTTTTGCATGGAATTTCGGGTCTCGTTTGATCCATCTTAGCAGTTTCTCCTGCGCCAATTTGGGATCGTCGATGTGTGGAAACAGCATCATGGCATACTCCGACTTGCCGTAAGTTCTGATCATGAATTTTTCTTTAGTCATAGATAAGATGTTTTTGATGTTAATATGTTTAAGGTAAAATATTTGACTGCAAAGGTACAAATAATTTTCGACATATGCAAGAAATGGATTAATAAAATAAAGAGTTTTGCGCAAAGTGTTCAGTATTCAACAACTAGGCTAAAACATTTTACATAATAATCGAAACTTAACAATTAACAATTTAACAATTGCCTTTTTCAAAAATGAACAACAAGCATCTATAATATATTAATATATATATTAATACTATATATATATTATAATATATATATAGTATTACTTATTTCTTACTCCATTTACTCAAACACCAATTGTTAAATTGTTAAATTGTTAATTGTTAACCTGCATACCTCGAGTTGTCTTTCCCTGTATAGCGTTGACTCCGTTCGAGCTGTTGTTTGTTTACTTTTTGTTAATTACTGTGTATCGTACTGATTCTGTTGACTTGTCTCTCTGAGTGGGTTTACTACTTCCTGCTTTTATTGTCTGATGGACTATGCAGACGAGACGAAGCAGGACTATGACGAACTGCTCATCGAGCGGAATAAGGGTGGGGGATATTGGGTACACTTCGCCGTGAGACCGAAGGAGAATCGGAGAAAAACGAGGTTTATAAACAATTGATAATTGATAATTCTTGCGTCCCTTCTTTAGCAAGCGGCATAGCCGAGCGGACAATTGACAATTAAGCTGCGCCACCTTCAGACCACCCCGCCCTTCGGGCTCCCCTCCTATTCAGGAGGGGAAGAAGTTACCTAAGGCCACTATAGCTGCGATTATTCGCCGAAGACCTGGTCGATGAGCGACTCGAACTCCTTGTAGGCGAAGGTGTCCTGGAGTTCGCGGAGCGCATCGGCCAGACCGCGGTAGTGCCACTCGTGATCCCTGCGGTCTTTGACGCGGAAGAGGTTCCAGAGGTCATCGCCCTGCATGGCGTAGTCGCGGGCGATGGCCCGCATGTTGGAGAGCTTGTCGCCCAGGGCTACGGTCTTCGCTTCGCGGGAGGCGTGGGACAGGCGGTTGATGGCGGCTTGCTTGCGTATGACCCAACTCTGCTCCGCACTCACACCGCTCACCTTCTCGTCGCTGTCGGAGGCCACGAGCGAGGCGATGCGGTCGCCGAACTCGGCGCGTATCTGTTCTATGGTGACATCGGTGTCCTCCACGGTGTCGTGGAGGGCAGCTGCTGCCAACAGTTCCTGGTCGGGCGTCATCGTGGCCACAATCTCCACCGCCTCCAGGGGGTGTACAATATATGGGAAGCCCTTGCCGCGACGCTCTGTGCCGGCATGGGCGCGGACCGCAAACATGATGGCGCGATCCAGAAGTTCTGTGTCTAAAGGTTTATTTGCCATAACTCAAAAAGAAAACATGGTGAGACTTCGTTAATCGTTTCCGATGAACCTCATGATGACATCAACGGCATCGTCCTCGCTCAGGTCATCCATGGAGATGACGAGCTGGTAGTTGCGGGTGTCGTAGCGCGAGGTGTCCTCGTATTTACGGATGTAGGTCTCACGGCTGGCATCGATCCGCTCGATGATGTCGCGGGCTTCCTTTTCGCTGACGTTCTGACGGCGCATGACGCGCTGGACGCGGTGCTCCAGTGAGGCCTGGATGAAGATGTTCAGGTGGTTGGGCCAATTGCGGAACACCATGAATCCCGTACGGCCTGCCACGACGCACGACGACTGTGTGGCCAGTTCCTGCAGGATGCGCTTCTCAGTCTCGAACATGCTGTTGTTGTCGAGCTTCGTCTCGGCATCCATGGGCATGTCGGCACTGTTCACCAGCGTGTTGTAGTAGTTGGTGATGTCGTTCCACCACGAATTCTTCTGCGCCTTGATGTCCTCAATGCGCTCTGGGGTGAGGCCGAACTTCTGGGTTAGTCCCTCGATGACGGCCTTGTCGCAGTACTTCACTCCTAACTTCTCGGCCAGTTTACGGCCTACGGTACGTCCTCCCGAACCAACCTCGCGGTTGATGGTAATCACAAATTTCTCGTTCTTGTTCATATTTATAGCTTATTAGTCATATCTCTTTTCTGTTACAAAGATAGGACAAAAACCTCATATTTCCAAGATAAATGACAAATATGTAAGTTTATTTAACATAAATAAGCAAACAAGAAGCCCGAATGACACTCAATGTTCCATCACAGTCGGTTTTTCTCGTCGTTACCAGCACCAGTGCCTTTATACTTCGAGTTGCTGACATTGAAGTTATAACTGAGGGTGAAACCAACGGTCTGCGTATAGGTGTAGACATCCTGTGCCGTCTGTCCGATGGCGTAGTAGGTGGTGACCTTGGTCTTGGCTGTGCGGAAGATGTCGTTGGCATACAGCGTGGCTGACAACCGATCGTTCAGGAAGGTCTTCTGCAGGCGGGCGTTCACGATGAAGTTGCTGCCGCGGTACATGAATCCCCAGTGGTTGCTACCTGAATAACTCACCTGCACTAAGGCCTTCGCCGTGGGATTGATGACGAACCAGCTGTTCAGGCTGAAGGAGAATTCGGGCTTGTTCAGTTTCTTGGGAGCACCGTATTTCTCGGCATCGAACATCTGCTGGTAGTAGTGCAGCGTGGCCTGTGGCTGCCAGAAGCCGAATTTGGGCGAGGCAACGAGGGTGGCATAGACACGATCCTGGTGGTCGAAGTTGTCAGGCTGGAAGATGGCTATCTCATTGGCTTCGTCGTAGATATTGCCGATATGCGTAAAAAAGTCGTTCTCGCGGGTAAAGCCCGTGGAGAAGTTCAGCCACGAATAGGTGAGGTTGAAGTCGATGCTCTGCCTTACCGAAGGGCGCAGCAGCGGGTTGCCGCCTTCGTAGAGGATGCGACTGTCGTAGACGACCATGGAGGTCAGCATGTTGTATGGCGGACGGGTGATGCGCTTGCTGTAGCCCAGCTGTGCGCCCCATTTGCCCTTCTGCCACGCTGCTGAGAAGTTGGGGAACCAGTCGTTGTAGGAGCGGCTGGGCTCCTTCTGCCAGACACCAAACGAGGTGTAGTCGGCGGATACGTGCTCAAAGCGCAGGCCTGCATTCAGATGCCAATGGCCCAGTTGCAGATCGTATTCAGCAAAGCCGGCAATATTCTTTTCCTTCATCTCAGTGTCGCTCTCTGGGATGATGTTCTCTTCATTCAGGTTGTGACCCTGGCTTTGTGTGCTCGTAGCCTCTGATCCACCACTCAGCTCACCTTTCCAGACGGGGTAGGTCAGTACCAGCTTGCCAGCCACCATCGTCCTTTTCTCCTTCGTATGGGTGGTGATGGAGCGGTCGCCGTATGCTTCACTCATCTCATACTGGTCGTTGTTGTTTTCCGAGTCGCGGCGAAGCCATGTGGCGTTCAGGTCGATACCCAGTTTGCCAGCCTTTCCTACATAATAGGCGTTCAGCTCCCATTTGGGCCTGTCTTTCTCGCGGATATCCGTCAACAGCGTGACATCACCGTCGAAAGCCCCGTTTTTCAGATAGTGCTGCACCATGTCGGACTTGAAATCATTACAGAGATTATTCTGCGATGAGAAACTCAATCCGATGGAATGGTCAGTGTTGAAGTCGTAGCTCAGACCAGCACTGTACTGCAACTCCGTCCATGAACTCCTGACTGGCAGGTCCGCATGGACATTAAACAGATCCTTGCTGATATGCAGCTCCTGATCGATGCTCTGGTCATTGCTGTAGTGGCCGTGGTCGAATGCGATGGTTGCAAAGGCCTCGAATCCGTCTATGCGATACTTCAGGGTCAGGTCGTCGTAGGTATTCCACTTGTTGTTTCTCCACGTATCGCTCGAAGCCATCAGACTGAATCCGTCGCCTTGAGGTTTCAGCGTCTTGATGCGGATGACGGCATTCACCTCGGCATTATATCTGGCACCAGGGACGGTGATCACATCGACGCTCTTGATATCGACAGACTTCAGTTGTTTCAGTTCGCTCTTATCGCGTACCTTCTTATTGTTGATATAGATCTCAGGCTCGCCCTTGGCCAGCACCTCGAACTTGCCATTCTTGCCCTGTACCATGGGAATCATCGACAACAGGTCGTCGGCCGTACCCACATCATGCAGGATGGAGTGTTGCACATCGACCGTCATACCACCCTGAACAGGCTTATACTGAGGTATCTCACCCTTGATCTCCACACCTTTCACCATGTAGGTCTCTGGCTGGAGGGTGATGGTGCCGATATGGCCCACGCTGATGTTACGGGTCACCGTCTTATAGCCGATATACGACACTTTCAGCGTCAATTGCTGGGCCTTGCAGGGAATGACGAAGTCGCCGTTCTCATTGCTCACACCGCCATTGATGAATGTTTCGTTATAGAGGAGTGATATATTGGCGAATTCGATAGGGTTACCATCCTCGCCGATCACACGGCCTATCACTTTCGTATCCTCCTTCTGGGTACACTCGATGAAGATGTCCTGCTGGTCGAAGGTGAGGTGCATGGGATAGAATCCGCAAACCTGACGGACGGCATCTCTGACGGATACATTCTCCAGACGGGTGGTGACGGTGAAGTCCTCGAGTTCGTCGAAGATGAAGTTGAGTTTATAACTATCCTGGGCATTATCGATCCAGATGAGGGCCTCGCTGAGCGATGCGTTCTGGAATTCGTGTGATAACTGTTGCGCCTTTCCACTCATGGCAACAAGGCACAATAAGAGTATATATAGTTGTTTCATGGTGTGTTGGCTTATTCAATGGTGATGGTTTCTTCGTTGAGTGTCAGATGCACTTTCTCGAAGTGGTTGATTTTGTCGATAATCTCCTGAAGGGTGTCGTCAGCCTCCCACTGCAGATAGAAACGGATGGTGCGAGCGGCTTTGTTCTTAAACTCCACCTTCACGTCGTAGCCCTCGGCCACATACTGCATGATCTGCTCAAGTTCCACATTGTTGAATAAGACGGGCTCCTTCTTTGTGGGAGCCATCTCCATACCATAGGTCTTCTCTACCTTCTTGATATCGGGCTTGCGCTCCGTAACGGCCACCTTTGGTTTCTCGTCCGTCATGATGAAATGGTTGATGGTGGCGTAGGCGATGCCCGAAAGCATCAGAATGCCGATAAACGATGCCGCCATCTTATACCATGTTGTGGTGGGTTTTTCCATAACATGCGCTTTCTGGAACTGCTCCAGCGCCTCGTTGGCATCAGGCACAGGGATATCGGCATCATCCAGCATCTGGCCGAGTTGCTCTTCTGTGTATTTCTCAGGGTGCAGAAGCATCCTGATCTGCTCTTCTTTCTTCATGCTTCTCTGTTTTTAAAAGTTGAACGTAGTTTCCTCAACCCCTGCACGATGTGCTTATTAACAGCCGACACACTGATACCCAGCGAGTTGGAGATGTCCTTATAAGACTGCTCATCGTTGAAGTGCATCTTGATGATGCGACTGGTCTGCGGACTCAGTTTCTCATCGACGTAGCGATGGACGGCCTCGATGATCTCGTCGTCGTGCGTTCCGCTTTCGATGGCCTTTGGTGTCAACAGCCTGATGGCTTCCTGATGAGTCTGGCGCTGTGCAATGATGTTGAGACAGCGATTGCGGATGCAGGTCAAGAGAAACGTTCTCTGGGACTCCTCTCTCAGTGAGATGGTACCTTCCCACAGCTTGACGAAGAGATCCTGTACCACATCTTTCGCCTCGTCTTCGTCGCCCAGAAGGATGTAGGCTGCCTTGTACATCCTGCCAAACTCCGAATGGAAGAGTTCCTTGAATTGTTGTTCTTTTAATTGCATCTTTTCTCGCTGCTTTTACACTATATACAGATGAGCGAAAGTAATAATTACCCCTCTTCTCCCTTTTTTGTTTTGCAAAGATAAGAAAAACCTCGGAGTTCTCTTCCTTGTCATTGTAATTTAACTTTTCTTCTCTTTCTTTTCTTTGCATTTCGCTCGATTTTAGCTATCTTTGCACTCAAAAGAGAATATGAGAAGAATCCTAATATTGATCGCTTTGTTGTGGGGTGGTGTGAGTGGTTTCGCACAGGAGAACAAGACCGTCGTGGGCGCTTATGTGGCAGCATGGACGGATGTCGTGCCTGATTCCCATGTGATGACCCACCTGTTCTATGCCTTCGGAGGGGTGAACGAGACATTTAACGGCGTGGATATCAATCGTCCGGAGCGGCTCAGGATGATCGCCGGACTGAAGGCCCAGAACCCTGACCTGAAGATCCTGCTCTCGGTAGGTGGCTGGAAAAGCGGACGGTTCAGTGAGATGGCTGCTGCACAGGCGTTACGTGAGGCATTCGCCAAAGACTGCAGGCGTATCGTCGATGAACTCGGTATCGATGGCATCGACATCGACTGGGAATACCCCACGTCGGATGTGGCAGGTATCTCTGCGTCGCCTGACGATACGGAGAACTTCACGCTGCTCATGATGGAGCTCCGCAGACAGTTAGGCGAGGGGAGACTGTTGACCATGGCTACCGTCTGCGACGCAAAGTACATCGATTTCAAGGCTTGTATGCCCTATGTGGATCTGGTGAATGTGATGGCCTATGACATGAGCGAGCCTCAGAAGGCTCACCATGCCGCCCTCCATCCCTCGTCAGTATCGGGCTACTGCACGAGTGAGGAAGCTGTGGAGGCTCATCTGAAGGCTGGCGTACCAAAAGACAAGCTGGTGATGGGCGTTCCTTTTTACGGCAAGGGAAACAGCGAGGATCCAGGCATCAGACAGTTCCTGGAGACGGGTACCCTGCCAGAGGGCTATCAGGACTGTTGGAGCGAGGAAGGGCTGGTGCCTTATATCGTGAACGGGAAAGGTGAGTTTCTCTGGGGTTACGAGAATGTACGTTCGCTGACTGCCAAATGTAAGTATATCACAGACAACGGCCTGCGTGGCGGTATGTATTGGGAATACAGCGTCGATACCCCGCAGGGGGAACGTCGGAACACCATCTGGCGAAACCTCATCACTCCATAGAATAAAAAAGCCCCGCTAATCAGCAGGGCTTAGTTGTCAGATCTCGAAGTCGAGACAGGAGCGCTGAACGGTGTAGGGACGCACCTTACCGTTGGCAACAGCCACGTGATCGGGATGGACGGCATAGCCCTTGAGGGCTTCCTCCGACTCGAGGGTGCTGTCGAGCATCACGTCGGCATTGGAGGATGCCAGACGTCCGTCGATGTGAACCTTTACGTCAAGGAGACCAGGCACTTTGCCTACGAGTCCTTCCAAACCTTCTTTAATACTTGCCTTAACGGCCTTCTTCTCCTCTTCGGAGAGTTCTGGATTCAGTGTCCAGAGAATAATGTGCTTAACCATAACTTAAAATATTTGAGGGAGTTCAAAATGCATTCGTTTATTGGTGACGGGATGGACGAAAGAGATAGCCTGTGCCTGGAGGTAAAGACGGTCGCTCTTCGTGCCGTAGAGTTCGTCGCCCTTGATAGGACAGCCTAAGCCGTCAGGATGGGCGCAGTGCATCCTTAGTTGATGCGTACGGCCAGTGTGTGGCCACAGGGCTAATAAAGTGAAAAGTGAAGAGTGAAGAGTGAATGATTTGCTGTCGCCCTCGAAAGTACGAAGAACACGATACTCCGTGATGGCACGTTTGCCATGCTCGAGGTCGACAATTTGTCGAGGACGGTTTAAGGGATCGGGGAGCAGGGGCAGGTCGATGATGCCGTGCTCTTCCTTGGGCACGCCTTCCACGACAGCGAGGTATTTTTTCTTCACGGTGTGATCCGTAAACTGCTTCTGCAGGGCGTGATATACCTCGTTGGTCTTTGCTATGAGGAGGATGCCCGAAGTCCCCATGTCCAGACGGTGAGCAGGCTGTGCCCCAGGCCATCGCTGTTGTGCCCAGGTGGCCACGGAGTAGTCTTCCGTCCGTCCTGGCATGCTCAGCAGTCCTGCGGGCTTGTCGATGACGGCGATGGCATCGTCTTCATAGACCACCTTCGGCTCGAGATGCGCGAATGCTGTCTCTTCAGGATTAGGGTCGACGTCGAGGCCCTGTAGCATCCAGGTGAGCACGGGCTTGCACTTACCACGACAGGCAGGGTAGTACTGCAGGTGATGGCGGATCTCACTTTTTGGAGACGGTCCCCACCAGAACTCAGCCATGCAGACGGGCTTCAGATGGTGCTGATAGGCAAACTGCAGGAGTTTGGGGGCACAGCAGTCGCCCGTGCCGCCTGGTGGGAGGGGGAATTTCTTACGGATACGGGGAGAACGGTGATAGTCTTGCCAGATGTCTACAAGGTCTTTCTTCTCGCCTCGGGCATTCAAGAGTTGGTATTGTCGGAAGAGCCAGAGCTGGAGGTCCTGCGACATCTTTTTCGAGGCGAGTGGAGTGAGGCGTGTGGAGAGAGAAATCTCGCGTTCCTTGGTCTTGAAATAGCCGTCAGGATCTTGGGCGTCAAAGACAGGCGGCACGAAGTAGGGCCAGTCGTTGCGACCTTCGAGCAGTCCTGAATAGGCTGCGAGGAAACCTCCCTCCACTATTAGCACTCCGAACATCTTGCCTTCGGAGGGATGGATACGCTCAATCTCCTGCTTCACTTCCTCTACGGCTAACAGACACAACGGATGCGGCTCGTAGCAGAAAGGGTAGGTGAACCGCTCCGGAGGCTTAATGTCTGTCGTGAGTGGATGCAGGGGTGATGGCATATCGTCAGTGGTCAGCGTTCGCGTTGGCGTTGAGGATGTCGAGACATTTCTCCACGGGGATGCCCTTGTTTCTGTCGGGGGTATCCTTGTAGCGGTCGATCATGCGGAACACGGTGTCCATGGCCGTACGGGTAGATACCTTCAATGACTCGCCATTCAGGAGGTGGCCGATGAGGACAGCAGAGAAGATATCGCCCGTACCGTGGAACAGTCCTGGTATCTCATGATACTCCAGATGGAAATAGCTGTCGTCGAAGTGGTTGTAGCCAGCCACTGCGTTCTGACCGTCGATCTTACAACTCGTGATAAGGGCAGACTTACTGCCTATCTGGCGCAGTTTGTCGAGCAGGTCGCCGGTTTCCTCCCAGGTGATGCCCTCCATGTGGATAGGGGTGCCTGTGAGATAGCAGGCTTCGGTATAGTTGGGGAAGGTGAGGTGGGCCACGCTGACCATCTCACGCATCAGTTCCACCTGCCGCTCTGTCATGCCGTTATAAAGACGTCCCCCGTCGCCAAGGATAGGATCGACAAAGACGGTCGTACCCTGAGCACCTTGTTCCTTACAGTAGCCAGCTACGAGCTTGGCTTGTTCGTCGCTGAACATCAGGCCTGTGCAGACTGCATCGAATGAGAATCCCAGCTGTTTCCATACGGGCAGTGTGCCACGGATATACTCGGTGGTATCCTGAATGTTGAACTTCCCATAATCGAGTGTGTTCGATACGAGTGCCGTGGGCAGACTGTAGGTGGGAATGCCGAGGTATGACAATATCGGCAGCATAGCACCCATGCCCACCTTGCCGTAGCCTACGACATCATTTATCAATAGTATTTGTTTCATATTACTTCTTTCATTGATTGTCTGTGATGGTCTCTTCCTCATACAACTTCCGCAGGAGGTTGACCTTGGTGACGATGTTATAATAGCCGTTGACAAACAGTCCTACCTTCTTCAGGTTTTCGATATCGTTGGCCGTGAGGGCAATCCTGTAGGAGGTGGCATCTCTGCCAACATAGGCACAGCCCCACTTGTTCAGTTCGTTGTAGTTGCCCTCCAGCGTCATGTCGGTGCTGCTGTAGATGGTCTTGATCAGCCAGTAGGTACGGCCAAAATCGGTTCTGTCAGTAGTGAAGATGAACTCCAGCTTGTCGCCTTCAGTGACGTTCGTGAAGTGCTCTGGCTGGATGACGAATCCGTTCTCCCAGTTGCCGAAGTGACACTCGCCCTCCCAGATGGTACGGGAATCCCAGTTG
>Ga0310786_10013423_pt1 | contig 10108 bp, 8 predicted proteins | sample AusTroGonzalo_MG_FD_203881 | JGI IMG/M metagenome (GOLD analysis project Ga0310786, IMG submission 203881) | Bovine rumen microbial communities from tropical cattle in Woodstock, Queensland, Australia - Gonzalo_03 (v2) (version 2) | ecosystem: Host-associated > Mammals > Digestive system >... | reverse complement strand
GATACCAGATAAGGGTAGGGGAAGTTTGTGGCGTGAAGCAACTCGCGCAGGTTCTGGATAGCGGGCGGAATGCTGTCAATGAAATGCTGCTTGCGCTCAAAATAACCGCGGAAGCCGTAGGCGCCTAATACTTGAAGCGTGCGGAACAGGACAAAGAGACTGAGGCGTGCTACAAAGTGATGGGGTGTGGGTACCTCTGTGTATTGCTTCAGAGCGTGATAATACTCAAACACCAGTTCACGTCTCAGCTTATGGGGATATTTGGCAGAGGCCTGCCACAGAAATGAGGCCAGATCATAATAGTATGGGCCCTTTCTGCCTCCCTGGAAGTCGATAAAATATGGAACATACTTTTCTCCTTCCTCTTTCTCCTTTCCACTTTCCTCTAACAACATCACGTTTCTGGCCTGAAAGTCTCTGTAGAGAAAGCACTGTTCATCACCTGCAGCAGTCAGGTCTTTTGCCAACAGGCGGAAGTCTGCTTCCAGCTTCAACTCGTGGAAGTCCAACTCCGTAGCCTTCAAGAAACAATATTTGAAGTAGTTCAGATCGAAGAGCACAGAGTCTGTGTCGAACTCTGGCTGCGGGTAGCAATTGGAGAAGTCCAGTTCGCGGGCTCCACGAATCTGGATGTTGGGCAACTCGCGGATGGTGCGTTTCAGTAAATCCTGCTCTTTCAACGTGTAGCGGCCTCCAGCCTCGCGACCACCTTTGATGGCATCAAACAGTGATGTTGACCCTAGGTCTGTTTGTATGTAACGTAGCTCATCATCGCTCACTGCCAGCACCTCAGGCACAGGCAACTGACGCAACTTGAAATGGCGTGCCAGAGAGATAAAGGCGTGGTTCTCGTCGCGGCTAGTGCCGATGCATCCCACTACCGTCTGTCCCTCTTCGTCTGCCAGGCGGAAATATGCGCGGTTGCTACCTGCTCCTGGCAGTTGCTCAACAGTGGCTGGCTTGCTGCCCCGATACTGCTTATATAGTTCTATGAGTTGTTGCATACCTTTTATTTATTGTGTTTCTCCTTCCATTTTCCAATCCAGTCGATGGAATAACTCTCAAGAATGGCAATGATAATCAGAAAGCCCAATGCCATGGGGAATGCCAACCATGCACTCTCCGTCCAAGCTAGTGCAATATCGAAGACCACTGTGCTCAAGGCAAACTTAATGGCCCAGCTTAAAATAAACTTCCAATTCATAACGACGACAAAGGTACAAAGAAGAATGCGAACTTCCAAATTATTTCGGAGGTTTTTCCAAGGTGAGGCCATAAAACAAGTGCCGGGTGTCTCACGACATCCGGCACTAAAACAAACTACTTAAAAACTAATCTACTAAAACAAATCAAAAAAATATCTTTTCGGGGTGCAAAGGTAGTCAACATTTCTTTAGCTGCCAAATAATTCTTATCAGAAATAAGGCATTTTGACAATTCTCAAAGGAAATGAGACATAACGTAAAGCATAGCCCCTATTTCAATCTTGTTTCAGACTTACATCATTCCACCCATTCCCGGGGCTCCACCCATGGGCATAGCTGGCTCTTTCTCGGGTTTGTCGCAGATAAGGCACTCTGTGGTCAGGAACATGCCAGCGATAGAAGCGGCATTTTCCAGAGCTACACGAGCAACCTTAGCGGGGTCGATGACACCAGCCTCACGCAGATCCTCGTAGACATCGGTGCGGGCGTTGTAACCAAAGTCGCCCTTGCCTTCGCGAACTTTCTGTACTACGACAGCACCCTCGCCACCGGCGTTGGTGACAATCTGGCGCAGAGGCTCCTCAATGGCACGCTTAATGATGTTAATACCGGTCTGCTCATCGGCATTGTCGCCCTTCAGACCTGCCAGTGCATCGAGTGAGCGGATATAGGTGGTACCACCACCAGCCACAACACCTTCCTCGATAGCAGCACGGGTAGCACAGAGGGCATCGTCAACACGGTCTTTCTTCTCCTTCATCTCTACCTCGCTGTTGGCACCAACATAAAGAACTGCCACGCCACCTGACAATTTGGCAAGACGCTCCTGCAGCTTCTCCTTATCATAAGAAGAGGTGGTGTTCTCGATTTCAGCCTTGATCTGGTTGATGCGGTCTTTGATGGCCTGTGAGTCACCAGCACCATTAACGATGGTGGTGTTGTCCTTGGTCACATTCAGTTTCTCACAGGTGCCCAGCATCTCGAGGGTAGCCTGTTCGAGCTTCAAGCCCTTCTCCTCGCTGATAACGGTACCGCCAGTGAGTACGGCGATATCCTCGAGCATAGCCTTACGGCGATCGCCAAAGCCAGGAGCCTTGACAGCGCAAATCTTCAAACCAGCACGCAGACGGTTGACTACGAGAGTGGTAAGTGCCTCAGAGTCAACATCCTCGGCAATAATCAGCAGTGAGCGTCCACTCTCAGCAGCGGGCTGCAGGATAGGCAGGAACTCCTTGATGTTCGAAATCTTCTTGTCGTAGATGAGGATGTATGGGTTCTCCATAGCGCACTCCATCTTCTCAGAGTCGGTGACGAAGTAAGCTGAAAGATAACCACGATCGAACTGCATACCCTCTACAACACCAATGTGGGTATCGCGGCTCTTGCTCTCCTCGATGGTGATGACACCGTCCTTGGAAACCTTACGCATAGCCTCAGCCAGCAGCTCACCAATCTCCTTGTCGTTGTTGGCAGAAACAGTGGCTACCTGCTCAATCTTGTCATAGTTGTCACCAACCTGCTCAGCGCTCTTGGCGATATAGTCGGTAACAGCCTTTACAGCCTTGTCGATACCACGCTTCAGGTCCATGGGGTTGGCACCTGCAGTAACGTTCTTCAGACCCTCGCTGACGATGGCCTGAGCCAGAATGGTGGCAGTGGTGGTACCATCACCAGCATCGTCGCCAGTCTTTGAGGCTACGCTCTTTACGAGCTGGGCGCCTGTATTTTCGAAGTGGTCTTCGAGCTCAATCTCCTTAGCTACGGTAACACCGTCCTTGGTAATCTGGGGTGCACCGAACTTCTTCTCGATCACTACATTACGACCTTTAGGGCCAAGTGTCACCTTGACAGCGTTAGCCAACTGGTCTACGCCCTGCTTCATAGCGTCGCGGGCATCGATATTGAATTTAATTTCTTTTGCCATGATTTTTGTCGTTATTACGTTATTTCGTTATTACGATATTACGAGATATCGATGATTATTTCTCAATGATAGCGAGCACATCGCTCTGACGCATCATCAGGAACTTTTCGCCTTCAAGTTCGATTTCGGTGCCACTATACTTGCCATAAAGCACTTCATCGCCCTCTTTTAAGATCATTTCTTCCTCTTTGGTACCCTTGCCTGTGGCCTTGATAATGCCGCGCAGGGGCTTCTCTTTTGCTGTGTCGGGAATAATGATTCCACCGATTTTCTCTTCAGCCGGTGCAGGTACTACGAGCACGCGGTCTGCCAATGGTTTGATAGTCATAATACTTTTATTTTTGTTGTTTTGATTAAATATTCTGCCAGAGGATATGCCAAAAGCGTGCCAAACTGTTCTCACTGACAATTTGGCACGCATGCTATTATATAAAGAGGTGTTTCAATCTTTCTTCTCACCATTAATCACCACGTTCTTCACCACACATCCGTCTATCAATGATGGATTAAAGGCCTTTTTCTTGTCTGTGACGTTGATATTCTCAAACGAGAAGGCTGTCATAATGAACTTATCCGACTTTCCTACATTGAAGAAATTCTCACAATCCATCTGGATATTACGAATCATGATGTTATTACACTTCGACAGGGGCATGTCCTCACGATCTTCTGGCTTGAAGAACTGCGTCCAGGGACGGACCACTAGGAACGAACCGCAATCGCCCGTCAAATCCTCAACTCTCACATATTCATAATGTTGCGGCGTGTCAGGACGCATCTTCAGCCAAAGCACGCGGTTGGCAGTGTGCACATGACAACGACGAAGAATCACATTCCTATCATGAATACTCTCTGAGCCCAGCGTCAGACAACCGTGCACCTTGCCATAGGTACAATCGCTTACCATGACACGTTCGCAGGGACCATTATCGGGGTCCTTATCGGCCCAAGTGCCCTTGCCACCTTTCAGCACCACGGCATCGTCGCACACATTCATATAGCAACCACTGACAAGCACGTCCTGACAAGCATCCAGATCGATGGCATCGCTCGATGGCGCACCCTGCTTGGGGTCAACAGGTGTCACATTGTCAGTAGGCGCAAAGATATAGCATCCCAGATAGCGCACCTTCTCGCATTTATACAAGTGATTTGTCCAAAAAGGTGAGTTGATGATGCGTACATCCTGCACCGTAACGTTCTTTGAATGAGAGATATAGACGTTTCTTGGACGCATGGCTTCGAGGTTGGTGCAGTCCTTGTTAAACTGTCTGCGAATCCAGAACTCTTCCCAGTATGCCTGTCCGTTGCCATTGATGGTTCCAGGACCTGTGATGGTGAACCCGTCGCACCCGTCTGCATTGACCAAGGCCGCAAAGTAGTTGAGCGTCTGTCCCTCCATTCGTGTCTTCATCAGTTTGAAGTCACGAATGCGGTCGCTGCCTCGCAGCTCACCGTTCTCTTCTATACAAAGATGTGTGCCAGGCTTGAAGAACAGAGATCCACTGACGACGAAACCACGTGGGATGACCACTATGCCACCGCCTTCGTTGGCACAGCGGTCGATGACAGCCTGCAATTCGCGGGTCTGTACCTGGGTGGAATAGTTGCTCACACCATAGTCGGTGACAACATAGCGTTTACCCAGCGTGCTGACATCCACTCGCGAAGTGTCGGAAAACCATGTCTCTATGGGGGTGCCGTCGGGCCATGTCTCCTGCTCCACCACCTTCTTCTTTCCCATGGCGACGACGCATAATGTTAGCATCGCAAGCCCCATTATCATTCTCTGTTTCATTGCCATTTTTGCACAATAGGTTTCTTTCGGGTGCAAAATTACAATTTTTTTCGCTCTTTTTAGCGAGGATAAGAAAAAATTTTGTACCTTTGCTGCTCAATAACTAAATACGAGTATTAAAAATGAAAGAGTTTTTCAAGTACGCACTTGCCACTATTTGCGGCATTATTATCCTGTTCATTGTGGCAGGCATTATGTTTATGATCTCATTTGCAAGCATGATTGCAAGTGGTAGCGCCAAAACCGAAATCAAAGAAAATTCAGTACTGGTGCTGAAAATGGACGGCTCTGTGGATGAGCGGGCTGAAGAAGGCACACCCTTCGATGCTCTGCTTGGAATGGCAGACATGTCGAGTCTGGGACTCGATGATCTGGTCAGCGCTATTAACAAGGCCAAAGACAACGAGAATATCAAGGGTATTTACATCGAAGGCGGTACCACCACCTTTGACTCGCCTGCTACTGCTCAGCAGGTTCGCGACGCCTTGCAGGATTTTAAGCAGAGTGGTAAATGGATTATTGCATTTGCCGACCAGTATTTGCAGGGCAGTTATTATGTAGCTTCTGTGGCCGACAGCCTGTTTATCAACAAGACGGGCATGATTGACTTCAAAGGTCTGGGCGGCAAGGGTTACTATTGGACTGGTCTTTACGAGAAGATTGGTTTGAAATATCAGTGTACTCGTGTGGGCAAATACAAGAGCGCTGTGGAGAGCGTTACCCGCAAAGATATGAGTGAGAACGACCGTGAGCAACGTCTGGCCATGTATCAGGGCATCTGGAACTACTGGGTGAAGGATATGGCCAAGAGCCGTAAGGTGAGCGAGGAACAGCTGAACAAGCTTGCTGACGACAGCATCATGCTCTTTGCCAGCGTGGATGATTATAAGGCTGCTAAACTGGTTGACGGCTATATGTATCCCGAGGCTGTAAAGGGCATTATCAAGGGAAAGCTGGGACTTGACGAAGATGACGATATCAATCAGGTGACTGTCAGCGAGATGAACGACCAGGCCACTGACGATGATAATGATGGCGACAAGATTGCAGTCTATTATGCTTATGGTGAGATTATCGATCAGATGACCAGCAGCTTCTCTACTGGCCATAACATTGTGGGCAGTGAAGTGGTGAAAGACCTGAAGGAACTGGCTGACGACGAGAAAGTCAAGGCTGTGGTGATTCGTGTGAACTCACCTGGTGGCAGTGCTGTGGCCTCTGAACAGATTTGGCATGCCATCAAGTTGCTGAAGGAGAAGAAACCTGTAGTAGTGTCGATGGGCGGTTATGCCGCTTCAGGCGGTTATATGATCAGCGCTCCAGCCAGTTATATCGTGGCTGAGCCTACCACTGTGACTGGTTCTATCGGTATCTTTGGACTCATTCCTAATGTCAGTGAACTGGTTACCGACAAACTGGGCATTACATGGGATGGCGTGCAGACCAACAAGCACACCGATTATGAGACCAACCTGGTGTTTGCCAAGGATAACGAAGAGGAACTGCGCTTTATGCAGACTTACGTTGATCGTGGCTATGATACTTTCCTCAGCATCGTGGCAGAGGGTCGCGGCATGACCAAGGAACAGGTGCATGAGATTGCTCAGGGTCGTGTGTGGATTGCTACTGACGCTTTGAATATTAAGTTGGTTGACAAGATTGGCTCTTTGAATGATGCAGTGAAGAAGGCAGCAGAGCTGGCCAAGGCCGAGAACTACTATACTGCTCCTTATCCTGGTAAGAAGGATTGGATTGATGAGCTGCTCTCATCGACCAAAGAGTCAAAGAATACTTATCTGGACGGAGAACTGCGTGAGGCTTTGGGCGAACTCTATGAGCCCTTGGTTGAACTGCGCAAGGACCGTCAGCGTAACCGTCTGCAGGCACGTCTGCCTTTCTCGACCAGTATTCGATAACTCGATATAACATACGAGAGATAAGGTGGAAGGCGATTTTATCAAGATCAACAGGTGGCTATTGCCACTGAGCTGGCTATACGGACTGGCAGTGGGCTTTAGGAATGCTCTCTTTGAGATGGGCATTCTTAAAAGCCACTCCTTTACGTTGCCTGTTATCTCTGTGGGTAATATCACTGTTGGCGGAACGGGTAAAACGCCCCATGTGGAGTACTTAATAGAATTGTTACAGGGGAGTACGAAGGTTGCAGTACTTAGTCGAGGCTATAAGCGTAAGACACACGGTTTTATAGTGGCTGACGATAGTACTACCGTACACGATATTGGCGATGAGCCTTTCCAGATAAAACGTAAGTTTCCGAGAGTTACAGTGGCAGTAGACAAAAGCCGTGTGCATGGTATTGAGGAACTGACAGCACGCGATAAAGATATCGACGTGGTGCTGCTTGACGATGCCTTCCAACATCGCTATGTAAAACCTGGTATCAACATTCTGCTGGTAGACTATCATCGCTTGATTATCTATGATAAACTGTTGCCGGCAGGACGAATGCGTGAACCCTTGAAGGGCAAGAACAGGGCAGATATAGTCATTGTCACCAAATGTCCCAAGGAATTGAAACCCATGGAATATCGTGTTATCACCAAAGCCATGGATCTGTTTCCCTATCAGCAGTTGTTCTTTACCACACTGGCGTATGGGAATCTCAAGCCCATTTTCGAGAACCCGTCTTCGCCCCTCCTGTCTCAAATATCAAATCTCGAGTCTTACAACGTACTCCTGCTCACAGGTATCGCCTCACCACGACAGATGGTGGAAGACCTTGAGCCGTTGGTGAAAGAACTCACACCGCTCAGTTTTGCCGACCATCATAACTTCAGTGCAAAGGATGTGGAGTGCATCAACAGCACCTTTGAGGCCATGCCATCGCCCAAGTGTATCATCACTACCGAGAAGGACGCAGCCCGATTGGTTGGTATCAGCACTTTGAGCCAAGAGGTTAAGAAAAACATCTATTCGCTTCCTGTTCGTATTCAGTTCATGTTAGAGCAGGAAGATAAGTTTAACGAAAACATATTAGGCTATGTACGCAAAAATTCAAGAAACAGCATCCTGGTTAAAAGAAAGGATGACCACAAGTCCGAAGACAGCCATCGTTCTGGGGACAGGTCTCGGACAATTAGCTTCAGAGATAACTGACGCACTGGAAATTCCCTATAGTGATATTCCCAACTTCCCTGTATCTACAGTAGAGGGCCATAGCGGAAAACTCATCTTCGGAAAACTCGGAGGTGTTGATATCATGGCTATGAAAGGTCGTTTCCACTACTATGAGGGCTATTCGATGAAAGAAGTGACCTTCCCAGTACGTGTGATGTATGAGTTGGGCATCAAGACGCTCTTCGTCAGCAATGCCGCTGGTGGTATGAATCCAGGCTTCAAGATTGGCGACCTGATGGTCATCACCGATCACATCAACTTCTTCCCAGAGCATCCGCTGCGTGGTAAGAACTTCCCCACGGGTCCACGCTTCCCTGATATGCACGAGACCTACGACCCTGCACTCATCAAACTGGCCAGTCAGATTGCTCGCGAGAAGAAGATCCGCCTGCAGTATGGTGTCTATATGGGTGTGCAGGGACCAACCTTCGAGACGCCTGCAGAATATAAGATGTATCGTATCCTTGGTGGCGACACCGTAGGTATGAGCACTGTGCCCGAGGTTATCGTGGCCCACCACTGTGGCATCCGTACCTTTGGTATCTCTGTGGTTACCGACCTTGGAGGCTTCGACAATCCTGTTGAGGTGAGCCATGAGGAAGTGCAGGAGGCTGCCGATAAGGCCCAGCCCATCATGACAGAGATTATGCGCGAGATGATTGTACGCTCTGAGAAGGTAGAGCACAGCAAACGCGAGCCCCACAATGCTGACCATCCTACAGAGGATTGGAAGAAGTAATCCGTTACACCTTATTATATATATGGAGATAGCAAAACTTGGTGAATTTGGTCTGATAGACCGTCTGACCAAAGACCTTGAGAATAAGAACGAATCAACAAAGTACGGTGTTGGCGACGACTGCGCCGTACTTCACTATCCTGACAAGGAAGTGCTGGTCACCACCGACCTGCTGATGGAAGGCGTGCATTTCGACCTTACCTATATCGACCTAAAGCATCTGGGCTATAAGTCGGCGATGGTGAATATCAGTGATGTATTCGCCATGAATGGTACTCCACGACAGATAACAGTGTCGCTGGCGCTAAGCAAGCGTTTCAGCGTGGAAGACATAGAGCAGTTCTATGAGGGTCTGCGCCTAGCTTGCGAGAAATGGCATGTCGACATAGTAGGTGGCGATACCACCTCTTCTTATACCGGACTGGCCATTAGCATCACCTGCATTGGCGAGGCTTCTAAGGAGGATATCGTCTATCGCAATGGTGCTCAAAACAATGACCTCATCTGCGTGAGTGGCGACCTGGGTGCGGCTTATATGGGACTCCAACTCTTGGAACGCGAGAAAAACGTGTACTATACCCAGGTGAATGAGTTGCAGAAGAAAATGGCGGAGGCAAAGGCCAATGGCGACAGCCAGAAACTTTCAACTCTCAACGCTCAACTCTCAACGCTTTCCCAGCCTGATTTCAGTGGAAAAGAGTACTTGCTGCAGCGTCAGTTGCAGACAGAGGCTCGTGGCGACATCATTCAGAAATTGCGTGAGGCAGGCATCCGTCCCACCGCAATGATGGACATCAGCGATGGACTCTCGTCTGAGCTCATGCACATCTGTAAACAGAGTGGCTGCGGATGTCGCGTCTTCGAAAAGGAACTGCCTATTGACTATCAGACCGCTGTCATGGCTGAAGAGATGGAGATGAACGTTACTACCTGTGCCCTTAATGGCGGTGAGGACTATGAACTGCTGTTCACCGTTCCTATTGGCGACCTTGAGAAGGTGAAGGCTATCGAGGATATCCACCTCATTGGACATATCACCGAACAGAAATTCGGACAAGTCCTCGTGACACGAGATGGTCAGGAATTTGAACTAAAAGCACAGGGTTGGAACCCATTGGGAGGTGAAAAGTGAAGAATTTCTTAAAAACTGCTAAATAATTGGCTAAACGTTTGGCCAATTATTTTTTTTGTTGTACCTTTGCACCCGCAAACGAAAGGAATGCAGTGACACAATGGTGCCTTAGCTCAGTTGGTAGAGCATCGGACTGAAAATCCGTGTGTCCCCGGTTCGATTCCTGGAGGTA
>Ga0310786_10013422_pt1 | contig 10109 bp, 12 predicted proteins | sample AusTroGonzalo_MG_FD_203881 | JGI IMG/M metagenome (GOLD analysis project Ga0310786, IMG submission 203881) | Bovine rumen microbial communities from tropical cattle in Woodstock, Queensland, Australia - Gonzalo_03 (v2) (version 2) | ecosystem: Host-associated > Mammals > Digestive system >... | reverse complement strand
TATCGAAGACAAAAGTGCCACAACTAGGACAATCACCATCGGGAGACTGTCGATGTAGACGTCCACGAGCATGCCTATGTCCTTGACGCTGTCCCATGTTCCGAGTATGAATTGAAGTCCGGTGACAAGTAGGAAAACGAGCACAATTATCGCGAGGCTGATCAAGAACTTCCTTCCGCGGACGCATTTGATGACCTCGTTCTTCGCCACAACGGCGATCTGCAGGATGTCGCTGGCCATGTTACCTTGACTCCTTTATGAGGTCGAGATAGGTCTCTTCCAATGCATCCTGTTCGGTCAGTCCGTACACCCTCATGTCCATGTCATCCAGATCCCTGTAGAGTCTGGCCCTCAGGGATACGTCGGCATCCATGGTTATCGCGATGTCGTTGCCAAGGCGTTCCGCGGAAATGACGTAGTCTAGACCGTCGATCTGTCCGATCATGTCATCGGTCGGGAGGCCGTCTATCTTCGCGATTATGCATCTGGTGCCCTCATTGGATTCGAAGGCGGAGATGTCATCGTCCTTCAGCAGTGTACCGTGGTTGATGAAAGCAATCCTGTCGCAGAGGTCCTGGACCTCCGGAAGGATATGGGAGCTCATCACTATGGTGAGGTTCTTGGAATCGTTCCTGAGATTCTTCAGAACCTCCCTGATCTCTGCCATACCCCTGGGATCGAGTCCCGATGTGGGCTCATCCAGGATGATGATGCTGGGGTCGTTCAGCAGAGCTTGTCCGAGAGCAATCCTTTGTCTCATACCCTTGGAGAATGTACCTAGCCTCTTATCGGCCCATTCGGTCATCTTCACCCTTTCCAGGATGTCCTCAGTTTCTGCCGATATCTGTTCTTTCTTCATTCCGATGAGCTCACCAACGTATCTGAAAGTCTCTTTGGGAGTCAGATAAGGATAGAACTCCGGTGTCTCGATGACCGTCCCTACATCGGTTAATGCCTTCTTGGGATCCTTGGTCACATCCACACCGTTCAGATAGGCCTCACCGGACGTGGCGTTGATGAGATGGGTCAGGATCTTGAGCGTAGTGCTCTTTCCCGCACCGTTCGGGCCCAGCAGTCCGGTGAAACTGTTCTTTTTGATCGTCAGGTTCAGGTCGTTGACGGCAGTGAATTTGCCATATTCCTTCCTGAGATTGACGATCTCGATAGGATTATCTGCCATGCTATCACATTTTTAGGTTTACCTAAATAAACCCTGATATTTACGGGTTTCAGGCTTCTATAGGGCGCAGTTGCAACATATGATAAAAAGTGTTTAGGTTCGAATAATAAAGAACCGCGATAGTTTATTATGGGCTAGCGACATCCTCGTTGACAGGTTAATATCATGGCGAAGATCAGGGTCGGAGTCAACGGTTTTGGAACGATTGGAAAGAGAGTAGCTGCAGCTGTCGTAAAGCAGGATGACATGGAACTCGTGGGAGTCACGAAGACCAGGCCGTCCTTCGAGGCTAGATCAGCGATAGAGAAGGGTTATGGTCTCTTTGTACCCGCAGACAACGTCCAGGCATTCAAAGATGCTGGAATTGAGGTGAAGGGCACTATCGACGATCTCCTCAAGAGTGTGGATATCATGGTCGACTGCACTCCCGGAAACGTCGGAGAGGAGTACAAGGCCAAATATCAGGCAGCAGGTGTAAAGGCGATCTTCCAGGGAGGAGAGGACCACGCACTCACCGGAATCTCGTTCAATTCGACCGCCAATTATTCCGAGTCCTGGGGAGCACAGCTTTCCCGTGTCGTATCATGCAACACCACAGGACTCCTGAGGACCCTGAATCCCCTCGATAAGAAGTTCAAGATCAAGAATGCCTTCGTTACCATCGTAAGGCGTGCGGCCGATCCCGGGGACACCAAGAACGGACCCATCAACGGATTGGAACCATCCGTCAAACTGCCGACCCACCACGGACCCGATGTTCAGAGTATCATGCCTTGGCTCAACATCAATACCATGGCAGTGAAGGCATCCACAACCCTGATGCACCTCCACACGGTCGTCGTCCAGCTCGGACAGGAGGTCACCACCGAGGAAGTCCTGGAGATCTTCAGGAACGCACCCCGTGTCAGACTCGTCAAGAGCAAGGATGGCATCAAGAGCACCGCCAACATCATGGAGCTCGCTAGGGAGCTCGGTCGCGATAGGTCCGACATGTACGAGATCGTCGTCTGGGAGGACGGTGTGAAGGTTGTTGGCAACACCCTATACTATTACCAGGCCGTCCATCAGGAATCCGATGTGATCCCTGAGAACATCGACTGTATCAGGTCCATGTGCAAGATGGAACAGGACGCTGCAGCATCCCAGGCCAAGACAAACAAGGCAATGGGAATCTTACAGTGAAGGTCTGAAGATGTCCAAGGATTTCAACACCCTAGAGGACTTCAACTACAAGGACAAGACCGTCCTCCTGAGGGTGGACATCAACTGTCCCCTCGACAAGCAGACCCTCAAGATCGTCAACGATTCCAGGATAAGAAGGGTCGTCCCTACTATCAGGGAACTGATCGGGAAGAGGGCCAAGCTCGTCATCCTGGCGCACCAGAGCAGGAAGGACAAGTGGGACTTTATCAATCTGGAGCAGCATGCGGATCATCTCTCAAAGCATCTCAATGCACCCGTTCTCTATGTGGACGATGTCCTTGGTGACAAGGCCATCGAGGCCATCAAGAAGCTGGAGCCTGGACAGGTCCTCCTTCTGGGGAATGTCAGGGCCATCGACAGCGAGACGGCCAAGGGAGACATGAACATGCACGCGGAGGGGGAGATCGTACAGAAGCTCGCCCCACTCATCGACTATTACGTCTGCGATGCATTCGGAGCGTCCCACAGGTCGCAGTGCTCCCTGGTAGGATTCTCTGCCAAGGTCCCTTCCGCATCCGGGAGGCTCATGGCAAAGGAGATGTCTGCATTGAAGGCCATTTTCGAAAATCCCCGCAGGCCCTCCGTGTTCATACTGGGCGGTGCCAAGTTCGGGGATGTTTCAATCATGATCGACCGTGTGCTGGGCAACAACACAGCGGATACGGTCATCCTCACAGGTCTTGCAGGTAACGCCTTCCTTCTTGCAAGGGGTGTCGACATCGGTGAGGCCAGTTCGCAGATCCTTTCGGAGGAGCTCACAGAGGAGAACCTCCAGGCTGCCAAGGATGTCATGGCCAGATACGGTCAGAGGATCCTTCTCCCTGTTGATGTCGCTGTCGAGAGGGATGGAAAGCGTGTATCGGTCAACATCGGGGATCTTCCCACTAAAGAGCCCGCTCTCGATATCGGAGACGCTTCCGCGGAGAAGTTCGCCAAGGTCATCAGGTCATCCAGGACCAGCTTCATGTCAGGCCCTGCCGGAATGATCGAGAAGCCAGACTTCGCTATCGGTACCCGCGAGCTCATGACCGCCATGGTAGACAGCGGCGGACAGTCCGTCATCGGAGGAGGCCACACCGGAGGTGCGGCAGAGAAGTTCGACCTTGCGGACCGTTTCTCATACGTCAGCACCGGAGGCGGAGCGTTGGAGACATTCCTGCTGGGAGAGCCTCTGCCCGTCATCGAGGCACTGAAGTATTCCAGGCAGAAATTCGGGTCTGAAGCACAAAAGCTTTAAGTGTAGGACTAAGGATGCGGTTGCGATGGCTAAAAAGAAGAGGCGCATAATAGAGGAACCCGAAGAGGATTACGAGTTCACGCCCACAGAATTCAACGAGAGGGAGTTCATCCTCAAGGAGACCTACTCGTCCAGGATATTCTTCCTTTCAATGGGAATGGCAGTGATCGTAGGTATCATCGCCGCGATCCTCATCAAAGTGGCCCCTATGGAGACCGACAGCGGTTTCTACATCATGTCCGTCGTCGCGACCATCATCTCCTTTGCAGGACTCTTCCTGATAAGGAAGATCGCAGGTATCCTCGGACTCCACCCCGAGCTCATCGAAGTCAAGTCGATGGCAGGAACATACCTCATGTACCTCGCCATGGCACTGGCTGTCTGTATCATCGGGGTCCAGTTCTGAGATCCCCTTGGTAAAACACCTTAATTTCTCACTTCTTCAATTGTTCTATCAGAAGTCTGACCGCGTTACCGCGGTGTGAGATGAGGTTCTTGTCCTCCACGGACATCTCCGCGAATGTGAGCTTTCCGTCTGGGGAGAAAATGGGGTCGAATCCGAATCCATCCGTTCCCTTCTCCGAATCCGTGATGTATCCGCGGCACACGCCGACGACAACGATGCGCTTTCCATCAATATCGCAACCTATGCAGCATCTGAATTCTGCACCGCGATCCTCGGCACCCTCCATGAGTTTGAGTATCCCCTTGTTGCCGATGGTCTTCTGAGCGTATGCCGACCACACGCCTGGGAAGCCCTTCAGTGAATCGATGAACAGTCCTGTGTCATCAACGATGAAATCCCTGACGCCTTTGGCGATGATCTCATCCATACCCTTGTTGACGACTTCTTCCAGATCGCTTGTCTGGACCTCATCGTAGGGCAGCCTGTAATGCTCCATCTCTATGCCCAGTTCGTCGAATGCTCTCTGATATTCGGCAACCTTTCCCGGATTGGATGTGATCACTTTCAGCTTCATGTGTATCTCGCCCTGTTCTTGATATCGGTGAGCTTCTTCTTCACCTGTTTAGCATTCTGGACGTTTCCATAGTACGTATCCATGAGGACATCGAAGGATGATTCAAGACCGACATGAGCGGAGCTGAATGCCCTTTCCAGAAGCCTTAGGTCCACTCCGATATCCTCCAGCTCTGCGTTCACGCAGCCCATGGAGAAGTCGATGAAGCAGATCTCGTCCCCGTCAAGGATCATGTTGGATGTCGTGAGATCCCCATGGCAGATACCTGCAGAGTGCAGTTTGGCAACGGCCTCCCCGATCTTCCTGCAGATCTCATCAGCATTCTCAGGTTCCTCATCCAGCACGTTCTTGACCGAGCGTCCATTGATGTATTCCATGGTGATGGAGCTCTCCTTGAGGTCTATGTCGTAGATGCACGGTGTCCTGACCCCTGCGACCCTCGCGTCATGCATGATGCGGGCCTCGTTACGCGTCCTGGCGCTCCTGATGCGAACGTCAATCTCAGGAAGTCTGTATGACTTTTCTGGCCTGGTCTTCACCAATGCTTCGCGCCCAAGGAATTCCGAAAAGGATATGGATGCCTCGGCCCCGTGTATTACATCATTTCCGACCATCTTATCACAAAGACTTTAATTCAGTGTATCGCAATTCTTCTTTTGATATATATGAAATATACTATCACAGGAGACAATCTCCAGTTCGTGAACGTGGAGTTGAGCCCCAGCGAGACCTTGCACTCGGTCGCAGGGGCAATGTCATACATGACAGGCAACATGAGGATGGAAGCAGTTATGGAGGGCGGTCTTATGTCCGGTCTCAAGCGCTCGCTGTCCGGATCATCATTGTTCCTGGTCAAGTATACCCCTCAGAACAGCACCGGTGTCGTCGGTCTCGGTGGAAAGGTCCCCGGAAAGATCCTCGATATCGATGTCGGGAAGGGAAGCTGGATCGTTCAGAAGACTGGATACCTCGGTTCCGAACCCACTGTGAAGCTGGACATGGCTTGGCAGAAGAAGATCGGAGCAGCATTCTTCGGAGGAGAGGGATTCATTCTGCAGAAGCTCTCCGGAAGCGGAATGGCATTCGTCGCAGCATGCGGTGATCTGAACGTGGTCGAGCTGAAGCCTGGTGAGCAGTATAAGGTCTCTACGGCTAACGCAGTGGCATGGGAGGACACAGTATCGTACGACATCGCTGCCGCAGGAGGAATCAAGACCTCCCTGTTCGGAGGAGAGGGACTGTTCGTCACCACCCTTACCGGACCCGGAAAGATCGTCATACAGTCTTTGACCCTGCAGGATCTGGCCAATGCGCTGATCCCGTACTTACCCTCGAACAACAGCTGAGGTGAAAACAATGGCAGAAGCAAGTAACATGAAGAAGGCAGGAACAGGCAAGTCCGGTCTAGGATTGCTCCTGATCGCTGTAGGTGTCATCGCGCTCATAGCGCTCGTCGTATGGGCACTCACTAACCCTGATATCCTTTCAGCGGTAGCGACCCTCATCATCTTCATCGTGGTAGCGATCATCGTCATCGCGTTGATCATTGCCGGTCTGATGTTCGTCCTGGCAATCCCGATGTATGTCAAGAAAGGGGAGCAGTATCAGGAAGGAGTCGATTACAGCATCGACGATGTCAAGCCTGTCAAAGAATCCTCTTCTGAAGACAAGAAGAACGAGTGAAACCTTTCAGGGGGATCTTCCCCCATTTTCTTTTTATTGCTTCTAGATGATTGGGGTCCGTGGAAAGGATACCATTGGGATGCTCCAATTTCGATTCCCTCTTGGGAGGGGGTATAGAGAAAGGGAGTGTGACCCTGATCTATGGAGAAGCCGGTGCCGGTAAGACGAACGTGTGCCTTCAGCTGGCGCGCAATGTCGCTATAAACGGTGACAAGGTGGCCTACATAGATTCGGAGGGTTTGTCCTCGGAGCGTCTCAGCCAGGTGTTCAAGGGTTATGAGGAATGCATCAAGAACCTACTTGTGTTCGAGGTCCACAGTTTCGCGGAGCAGTCTGACCGTATTGATAAGATCGAGAAGCTGGCTGCCACCGGGACTATCTCCTTGGTTATCATTGATTCCCTCACGATGTTCTACCGTCTCAATTACGAGGACAGCTACGTCAGGAATGATTTCATCAGGCAGACCGAGGTCCTTCTGAACATGGCCCGCCAGTACGAGATAGCGATAATGCTCACCTCGCAGGTGTATTCCAACATAACCACAGGCGGTGTCGAGTTCCTCGGAGGCCATGCGCTGCATCACAACGCCAAAACGATAATCCGTTTGGATAAGAGGACGGAAGGCAGGCGCGCCGCCGTCATTATGAAGCACAGGAGCCTCCCCGAAGGGAGGTCTGCGCTGTACCGTATCACCGAGACAGGGATCACAGATACCTGATCATACGTCCCTGTTCACGGCATATCTGGCGAGAGCGATCATGAACTCCTTCTCCTCGCTCTCGGGCAGGAATTGGATCTTGGAGATCGCGTTCTCTACCTTCTGTTTCGCAAGGTTCAGGTTGTAATCGACCGCTCCCACATCCTCCATGATCTTCTTCGCACGGGCGCACTGTTCATCCGTGGCGTCCATGTTTCCGAGGATGGATTTGAACTCTTTCAGGAGCTCGGGATCCTTGAGGTTGGCGATGGTGTTGGTGACCATGCAGGTGCACTTGCCTTTGCGTATGTCGTTTCCTACGGACTTTCCAGTCTTGCTGGAGTCGCCTGCGATACCAAGGTAGTCGTCGAACATCTGGAATCCGAGACCGAGCTCGATGGCGTACTCGTTGATGGCCTGGACCTCTTGAGGGTTCGCGCCTCCGACGATGGCTCCTCCTGCGGCGGCCGCAGCGAAGAGAACGCTGGTCTTCAGTTTGATGGTCTCGAGGTATACCTCTTCAGAGACGATCTGGCCTTCATTGTTGATGTCCATCTGCTGTCCGCGGGCAAGGTCCCAAACGGCCTGTGCGACGTACTTCAGGACATCCCTCATCTTATCTGCAGGGACGTCGAGATTGGCGATGATCTGATACGCCTTTGCGAACAGGGCATCACCTGCCAGGATGGCCGTGGGCATGCCGTATCCGACATGGATAGTGTCCATTCCTCTGCGCTTGTCATCGCCGTCCATGATGTCGTCATGGATCAGCGTGAAGTTATGGATGTACTCGATGGCTACGGCCAGAGGAACAGCTTTGGAGGCATCTCCTCCTACGGCCTTGCAGCATGCGACCGCCATTGCGGGGCGCATCCTCTTGCCTCCTGCGTACGGATACTGCTTGGAAGCATCCATGAGGACCTTGGGTTCCTCGTCACCGATGTAGCTCTTGATGGGTCCGTCCAGTTCGGCGGACATCTTTTTCAGGTATTCCTTGGCGTCAATCATAGTTGGTCCATCCATTCCTTGGTCTCGCCCAGTACCACGTAGCGGGCTTTGGAAAGTTGTTTAAGATCCTTGGATCCAGTGAGGAGCATCGCCGTCCTCAGCTCCTCCTTGATGATAGTGAGTTTCTCTTTGACCGCAGCGGCTGATTCCGTGGCATCCTTCAGGATGACATTCGCTACTCCCGCTGCATCCGCGCCCATAGCTATTGATGCGGCTACATGGATACCGTCCAACATACCTCCGGAGGCTATGGTGGTGAGCCCGCTGTCCTTGCACTGTGCGAGGGAGACGGGTGCGGGTATTCCCCAGTCGAAGAATGTGTCTCCGATGTTCGCTCTTATGGTATCCTCGTTCTCCAGGGCGCGGTAGAATTCCACGGCAGAGAAGCTGGTGCCTCCCATACCTGCGATGTCTATTCCCTGGATGCCTATGCCCTTTAGCCTGTCCACGACCTGCTTGGAGATGCCTGCGCCGGTCTCCTTGACCATGACAGGACCCTTCCTAGCAAGCGAACGGATCGCCTCCCAGCAGCCCTCGAAGTTGGTATCGCCCTCGGGCTGCACCATCTCCTGGAGCGGATTGAGGTGGACTGCGAGGATGTCAGCATCCACAAGCTCCACAGCCTGCTCGATCATATCCTCGTCGTACATCTCGCCGTTCTTCTGGGGGATCAGCTGTACGGCCCCGATGTTCCCTATGACCAGGGGCACATCGTAATCCTTGATGACGGAGTAGCTCTCGGGGGATACGCCCTTGACGCCTGCCCTTTCGCTGCCCACCCCCATTCCCATGCCAAGCTCAGCACAGGCTTTTGCTATGTTAGCGTTGATCTTCTTCGCTCCTGCGAACCCTCCGGTGATGGCGGTGACCACTATCGGTACATCCAGTTTCTTGCCGAACAGGTTGCAGCTCATGTCGATGTCGTCCTTGTTCAGTTCAGGCAGAGCATTGTGCATCAGCCTGATGTCATCCCAGTAGCAGTATCCGGGAGCTACGCGCTCGCCCTTGCATATCCTGATGTGATCCGCTTTCCTGTCCTTTATCGCCATGTTATCACGGTTTAATCCTGCTGCACGGTACGTCCTCTCCTTTCAGCAGGGAGAGGAGCCTTCCGGGTACCGTTCCGTTCACGAGGACGCATTCTCCGCTGTCCCCGCATATCTTCAGCATCTCCTCCACCTTTCCGCGTATGCCTCCGGTGACATCCGCGACGGTAAGTTCGCTGTCCAGTTTATCCAACATCTTGCCGTCGACCTCGGGGATGAGCTTGGCATCCTTGTCCTTCTTCGGGTCGGCCGTATACAATCCGTCAACATCCGAGACGAAGACGATCATGCTGGGCTTGAATATCTTGGCCAGGGCTTCCATTGCCTGGTCGCCTGAGCATATGCCGAATCCCTTTGAACGGTCCGCGACCACGTCACCGAAGAGGACAGGCATCACACCGATGTGCGCCAAGGCCTTTATGGGCTCAGGGTTGTCAACGATGAGCCTTCCGTTGTCCATGACGAAGCACGATCCCGGGGGGACCGAGACGGCGGGCATGCCGACCTTCATCATCTCTTCAGTCACATTCAGGCTGAGTTCCCTGACGTCATGCTGTACCTGAGCGACCACCGGGATCTGTCTGAAATCCTGTAGTCCGCCCTGCAGCTGATATTGCTTGGATAACACATGTCCGTAGGAGCCTGCACCGTGGACGACCATGACGCCCTTACCGGATGCGGCCATCTCCGCACAGAGTCTGGCCGTCTGCTCCCTGTTGAACTTCTTGTATTCGGATTTGTCAGTGATGACGCTTCCGCCAAGCTTGATCAGAATCATCATTCAGTCATCAGTTCGCTTTATAATAACTTAGTAGGTCGCTATTGTCGAATGGATCGAGACTCCCGTCCACCAGATGAGGGAAGAAAAGTGGTTGACAGCGTGCCTGAGTTCCCGTACGCTTGCGCAATACAGTACAGACAGGTACGCGGGAGGGCTTTACTGCCGGGTTCGGAATGGGACCGGGTGTGACTCCTCCGCTATGGCCGTCATACCAGTACAGGGGATATCGGGGATGTATATAACCTTGTGCATTCGCGCATTCAGAATAGTGGGTGGCCCTATCTCCGAAGGAG
>Ga0310786_10013421_pt1 | contig 10109 bp, 8 predicted proteins | sample AusTroGonzalo_MG_FD_203881 | JGI IMG/M metagenome (GOLD analysis project Ga0310786, IMG submission 203881) | Bovine rumen microbial communities from tropical cattle in Woodstock, Queensland, Australia - Gonzalo_03 (v2) (version 2) | ecosystem: Host-associated > Mammals > Digestive system >... | reverse complement strand
ATACAGAAAAACCTGTAACATCAGATGGAAGAACATCAGGGGTAAACTGCATTCGATTATGTTCAAGAGAAAGAGCTTTTGAAAAAGCGAGTGCAAGAGTGGTCTTTCCAACGCCGGGAATATCTTCAATAAGGATGTGTCCTTTACACAACATTGCAAGAAGGGCTTTGATTATTATCGCATCTTTACCTATAACGGCTTTTTTTACTTCAGCGATAACAGAATTAATCTGATTTGTGTAATATGTATTGTTCATATTGTCTCTCCTATGAAATTTGTTTATACCTATTTATTATATCATTAAGAAATGATTTTTGCAATAGCTATTTGTATATTTTTGCAAAATGGAATGTCATAATTCAGTTACCAATTTCGATGTAAAAATAAGTTGTAAAAACGTTAATTTGACGTAAAATTGGGCTATAATTATACCATTTGTCATTTTATATACCTCCTTTGTTGTTACTGATTTGTAACAAACAGCTGTTAATAATATATACATATTAATAATTAATTTACAGTATGTCCATTATATAGCCAACTAATATGTGCATGATTACTCCGATAGCCATTTCTTTGTGGAAAAATTAAGCCAGAAAATGGAAATAATCCTGAAAGTATTGCTATTTCGGGGGAGATGTGTTATCATATCATCAGCCCGAAAAATTTGAAAATGCTTTTTTCAGGAAAGGATGAGTTGATGGGTAATCTTAAAACCGCGGCGTTAGCTTGCGGAGTAGTTGCATCAGTATTGGGCGGAGGAATTGGAGTTGCATATATAACTTCATCTACCGTAAGAAGTGCTGATATGTTTGTTAATGAGGACGTTGTTCTTCCACTTATGGAGGGTTCTCATAATTCTACATCTGCTACAATCGCAGATGATACAAAAGCAACTACATACAACAGAACAACCACCAAGAAATCTTATACAGCCGAAAATACAACGGCTGCAAGCAAACAATATGGTGCTGCTCAGGAAGGCACAACTTCCCAGCGCGCTACAGAGGCGGCTACTACAGCTGCTCGGATTTCAAGATCGGTGCCAAAACCGGCTCACGCGCCGGCTGCATTCACAGAGCCTGTTACACAGGCAGCTACAACAGCTGCAATCGTTGCAAAGACGGTTGAACCTGCTGTTAGATCTACGTCATTGGTCACAAGACCGGTGACAACAACTACAACGACAACTACAACAACTACTACGACAACAACGGTTATTGAAGAAACTACTGTTGAAACTGAGCCTGTTGAAACACCAACAGAAACTATCGAGCCGACAACCACATACGTTGAGCCCGAGACAGAAGCAGTAGCAGCAGATGTTACCGTTGAAGAAAGTGGACTTGCAATCTCTGATGAGGAATACATTCTTCTTTGCAATGCAGTTGCTCACGAGGCGGGCTGCAATTGGATCAGCGTAAATGATAAGGCACTTGTAGTAGAGGTTATTATGAATAGAGTTAATTCGCCTCGTTTCCCGAATACCATATATGGCGTTCTTACTCAGCCGTATCAGTTCACGGGCGCATATGGATATGTAAATCTGGGCACATATTCATCATTTGTCACACAAAGTGTTAAAGATGCCGTTTCACTTTATTTTGAACAGCCAGAATCCTTTACTCAGGGTTATTTGAGCTTCTATGGTGACGGTACAAGAAATTATTTTAGCTAAGATATTAAACAGTCGACATACGGTCGGCTGTTTTTTATTATACATATATGTTGCAGTTGCGATTTTTTCAAGTGTGTGGTATAATTGTTTTAATATATATAAAGGAGTATATTATGGAGATAAATGTAAGAAAAATTGCAGAACTTGCGGCTCTTGAGATTGATAAGGATAATTTTTCAGATTTTGAAGCTCAGTTTAAGGATATAATAAACATGGTATCAGAACTTCCTGAATATGGAAAATTCGATGTTTTTCCTGAACCAATGAAGTTAAGGGAGGATGTTATCGAAAACAACAATATTAGTCAGAATGACCTTCTTAGCAATGCACATGAAATTGTCAACAACTACTTTACCGCTCCGAAAACGGTGGAATATTTATGATGCTTTGTGATTATACTGCATTCGAGCTTGCTTATATGCTTCGAAAGAAGCAATGCAGCGCAATGGAGATTTATTCGGATACGTTGCAGAGAGCAAAGGAAATGCAAACTATTACCAACGCTTATATCAGTTTTAATGATGAAGCCTTTAAAACAGCAGAAAAAATCGATATAATGATAGCTGAAGGAAAGGATTTTCCACTTATTGCAGGAATTCCTATTGCTGTAAAGGATAATATATCGACAAAAGGTTTAAGAACAACCTGTGCTTCAAAAATGCTGTGCAATTATATACCTCCATATGATGCCTGTGTTATTGAAAAGCTAAAAAAAGCAGGAGCTGTCATTATTGGTAAAAGTAACATGGATGAATTCGCCATTGGTTCGGCTTCAGATACAGGATATTTTGGAGCTGTTCATAATCCAATAAATTATTATAATTCCGCAGGCGGCTCGTCCGGAGGTTCTGCTGCATCGGTTTCAAGCGGCGGGGCTGTACTTGCAATTGGTTCAGATACAGGAGGTTCTGTTCGTCAACCTGCGTCATTATGCGGTGTTGTTGGTTTTTGTCCGTCATATGGAACTGTGTCACGATATGGTCTTATTGCTTTTGCTTCATCACTTGACAGGATCGGTTCAATAGGCCGAACAGTAAAAGATACATATTTACTCCACAATATAATAAACGGATCAGACCCTAAAGATGTAACAACTTCAGATATATTTTATCCTTTTAACTTAAATACCGGCTTGAGTGGCATAAGAATTGGAATTATAAAAGAACTAATGGAAAGCTATGCAGACGATGATGTAAAGTCATCTGTTATGGATGCAATTAGACTTATGGAGAAAAATGGTTCTATAATAAAGGAGATATCTATTTCAAATATTAGATCAGCTGTCAATGCTTATTATATAATCTCCTCTGCGGAAGCGTCATCAAATCTTGCGAGATTTGACGGTATAAGATATGGGTATCGCGCCCCAAAATGCGAAAATCTTAGTGAATTATATAAGAAAAGTCGAAGTGAAGGATTTGGTGAAGAAGTAAAGCGGCGTATAATGCTTGGTACATTTGTGCTCAGCGAGGGATTTTGTGATGATTATTACAAAAGAGCAGTTTCGCTGCGAAGTCGCTTGTGTTCGGAATTTAACGAAGCGTTTAAACAGTGCGATGTTGTTGCTGCTCCTGTTTATCCTAAGGCAGGTATAAAGCTTGGAGTAAAGGCAACGCTTACAGAAGTGTATTCAGCGGATATTTTTACTGTCCCTTCGAGTATCGCAGGACTACCGGCTATAAGTGTTCCCTGTGGAATGACTAGGGATAATTTACCTGTCGGTTTACAGCTTATCGGTAATAGATTATGTGATAAAATAGTTTTCGACGTGGCATATTGGTATGAACTCATAAGAGGTGGCATTTATGGCGAAACTTGAAAGTGTTATCGGGCTTGAGATACACGCCGAATTAAAAACAGCTACAAAGATTTTTTGCGGCTGTAAAAATTCATTCGGTGAAGCACCTAATTCTCAGATCTGTCCCGTTTGTATGGGGCTTCCTGGGACGCTTCCGCGACTTAACAGTAAAGTCTGTGACTTTGCTGTTAAAATGGGGCTTGCGCTGAATTGTAAGATAAACAATATAAGCCGAATGGACAGGAAGAATTATTTTTACCCTGACCTTCCTAAGGCATATCAGATATCTCAGTCTGATGTCCCTATATGCGGCAATGGCAGTCTTGATATACTTGTTAAAGATCAGATAAGAAAAATAGGCATTACAAGAATACATATTGAGGAAGATGCCGGAAAGCTTATTCATGATGACGAATATAGCGGTACATTATGTGATTTTAATCGTTGTGGTGTACCTCTTATCGAAATAGTAACCGCCCCCGATATAAAAAGCTCTGACGAAGCGCGAATTTTTCTTGAAAGTATAAGAAGTATCCTTAGATATATCGGAATTTCGGACTGTAAAATGCAGGAGGGAAGTATAAGATGTGATGTTAATGTTTCAGTGCATGAAAAAGGTACTCCGTTAGGTACACGATGCGAACTAAAAAACGTTAACAGCTTTAGTGCAGCAGTTCGCGGAATAGAATATGAAATAATACGTCAGACAGAGCTTATTGAGAAAAATTTGTCTGTGGAACGTGAAACAAGGCGCTGGGACGATAAAAAAGGGATAAGTATTTTGATGCGCAATAAAGAAAATGCGCGGGATTACAGATTTTTTCCCGAGCCTGATCTCGGTGCAATTGTTATCAGTGAGGAAAAGGTGAATTCACTCAGAGCTGAGATACCAGAGCTTCCGAATAAGAAGGTGATACGTTATGTATATGAATATGGTTTGAATTATTCGGAAGCATTTTTAATAGCAGATAATCACGATAAAGCTGAGTTATTTGAAAAGTGTATCGAAAAAGGGGAATGTTCACCAAAGTCGGCAGCTAATCGTATAGTTGGTGAGATAACAAAATACATGAACGATACGGGAAAAAGCATCTCAGAAACAATGCTTACTCCAAAGGAGCTTTCAAAACTTTGCGTTGCTGCTGAAAATGGAACTATTTCAAGCTCAGCCGCAAAAACAGTTCTTGCCGAGCTTATAATCAATGGAGGAAATACTGATAAAATTATCGAAAAACTTGGACTTGCGCAGAATTCAGACGATAACTACTTGTGTAGACTTGCTGATGATGTGATTTCTGCCAATCAGAAGTCGGTAGATGATTTCAAAAACGGTAAAAGCAATGCGTTTGGTCATCTTATAGGACAAGCGATGAAGATTTCAAAAGGAAAAGCTGACCCGAAGAAAATAAAAGATATAATATTAAAAAAATTAAAAATGGAGGAATAAAAATGAAGTTTATATGCTATCCTAAATGTACGACCTGTCAGAAAGCGAAGAAATGGCTCGATGAAAAAGGGATTACCTATGAATTCAGAGATATCAAAGAGGAGAATCCAAGCTATAACGAGCTGAAGAATTGGTATAAGTTAAGCGGCTTACCGCTAAAAAGGTTCTTTAATACAAGCGGTTTACTTTATAAATCAATGGATTTAAAAAACAAGATACCAAATATGAGCGAAGAGGAGCAGTTAAAACTGCTTTCTACTGACGGAATGCTTGTAAAAAGACCTCTTCTTGTGTCTGATGATGCTGTTCTTGTCGGATTTAAGGAAAAAGAATACGAAGAGCGCTTTAAATAAACATGTGCGGATTTATGTAAGCTTTTTGTATTTTTGTTAGCTTAATCTAATATGAAGCTGTCAGTGATTTTGATATCATAATGATAAAGAAACGGAGGAGAGATAATGAAGCAATATAATGTATCGGGGATGAGTTGTACTGCCTGCAGTGCGAGAGTAGAAAAAGCGGTTTCCTCTGTTGAGGGAGTTTCATCGTGTTCAGTAAGTTTATTGACAAATTCTATGGGGTTGAAGGTACAGCTTCTGATGCTTCGATTATAGAAGCTGTAAAAAAAGCAGGTTACGAAGCATCTGTGAAACGTGGGAAAGCTGCAATATCTGCTTCATCATCAGATGACGTGCTTAAAGATACAGAGACTCCGGTAATGAAGCGAAGACTTATAGCATCCCTTTTTTTCCTTGTTATTCTAATGTATCTTTCTATGGGCCACATGATGTTTGATTTGCCTCTTCCGCCTTTTATGGAAGAAAATCATATAATGGTAGGACTTGCACAGCTTCTGCTTGCTGTTGTTGTTATGATAATCAATCAAAAATTCTTTATCAGCGGTTTTAAAGGTATTATAAATCGTTCGCCTAATATGGATACACTTGTTGCACTTGGTTCTGGTGCTTCTTTTATATACAGTACAATTGTATTGTTTGCAATGACTGAAACGCAGTTAAAGGGCGATAATGTCGCATTAATGAGTTATATGCATGATCTGTATTTTGAATCTGCTGCTATGATTTTGACGCTAATTACAGTTGGCAAGATGCTTGAATCAAGGTCAAAGGGTAAAACTACAAATGCGCTGAAAGGACTTATGAAGCTTTCTCCCAAAAAAGCGATACTTATAAAAAACGGTATCGAAGAGGAAGTTTCTGTTGAACAGGTAAAGGTCGGAGATATATTTTCAGTTCGTCCAGGTGAAAGTATACCTGTTGATGGTGTTGCGATTGAAGGCGAAAGTGCGGTAAACGAAGCTGTGTTAACAGGTGAAAGTAACCCTGTTGACAAGAAAGCAGGGGATACTGTATCGGCAGCTACTATAAATCAGTCAGGTTATCTGAAATGCGAAGCTTCACGTGTAGGCGAAGATACTACCTTATCTCAGATAATAAAAATGGTGAGTGATGCTGCGGCAACAAAGGCACCTATTGCGAAAACAGCAGATAGGGTATCAGGTGTGTTTGTTCCTGTTATTATAGGTATTGCTCTGTTAACCCTTGTTATATGGCTGATATTGGGTAAAAATGTTGGATATTCACTGTCAAGAGCTATATCTGTTCTTGTTATCAGTTGTCCATGTGCACTGGGACTTGCCACACCTGTGGCTATAATGGTCGGAAGTGGTGTTGGTGCTAAAAACGGTTTACTTTTTAAGACAGCTGCTTCGCTTGAAGAAACAGGAAAAGCACAGATAATAGTCCTTGATAAAACAGGAACAATAACCGAAGGCAACCCTCAGGTTACAGATATTATCACAGCAAATGGTATTACAGAAAGTGAACTCCTTGATATTGCTTATTCTCTTGAAAAGAAAAGCGAGCACCCTTTTGCTAAAGCTATTATAAAATATGGAAAAGAAAAAACATCAAAGGGATAGATATATCTGAGTTCAAAGCTATTGCGGGAAATGGATTAACAGGCAAATTAAATAATATAATATATAAAGGCGGAAAATATGAATACATCAGTTCTGAAGCTGATATTGATGATATAATTTTAAAAGATGCAAAGGTGCTTGCTGAACAAGGAAAAACACCGTTGTTTTTTTCAAAGAATAATGAGCTTGCAGGTATTATAGCTGTTGCAGATGTTATAAAGGAGGATAGTTCGCAAGCAATACGTGAATTACAGAATATGGGTCTCCATATTGTTATGCTGACAGGTGATAACGAGCGTACAGCCAACGTTATTGGAAAGCTGGCCGGTGTAAATGAGGTCGTAGCAGGCGTACTCCCTGATGGGAAGGAGAGTATCATACGCAAACTAAAGAAAAAAGGAAAAGTTGTAATGGTCGGTGATGGCATAAATGATGCTCCTGCACTAACGGCTGCTGATGTGGGCATTGCTATCGGTGCAGGAACAGATGTTGCTATAGATGCTGCTAATGTAGTTCTTATGAACAGCCGACTAAGTGATGTTCCTGCCGTAATAAGGTTAAGCCGTGCAACTCTTAGAAATATACATCAGAACCTATTCTGGGCATTTATATATAATATTATTGGTATTCCTCTTGCAGCCGGAGTTTATTACAAGCTTTTTGGCTGGCAGATGAATCCAATGTTCGGAGCTGCTGCAATGAGTCTTTCAAGCTTTTTTGTTGTATCAAATGCTTTAAGATTGAATTTATTTAAAGTACATGATAGCAGTCATGATAAAAAACGTGAAAAAAACTTTTCTGAAGAAAAAGCTACAGATGAAATGTCTGTTACAATAAAGATAAAAGGTATGATGTGTTCTCATTGCGAGGAAAGAGTAAAAAAAGCACTTGAAAAGCTCTCATTTGTAGATGAAGCAGTTACAAGCCACGAAGAGGGGACAGCATTTCTTAAGCTTTCGGGAAAAATGGAAGAAGGTTCCGTAAAAAAAGCCATAATAGATGCAGGATATAAGTATCAGGGCATAAAATCGCAGAATTAGTATGAAAAAGCAGTCTTTATGGCTGCTTTTTTCAATATATAGGGAAATTATTGATACTCACTTGCAAAAAAAATACAAATGTGATATAATAATAAAGTATGCATAAAAACATAACCGAAAGGCAGAGGATTATGGCTAAGAAACAAGATTACGGTAACGACAGTATATCAATGCTAAAGGGCGCGGACAGAGTTCGTAAGCGTCCTGCTGTTATATTTGGCTCTGACGGATTGGACGGCTGTGAGCACTCTATCTTTGAAGTCATTTCAAACTCTATAGACGAAGCTCGTGAGGGCTATGGCAATAAGATAATAATAACTCATTACAGAAATAATGATATAGAGGTCGAGGATTTCGGCAGAGGCTGTCCTGTTGATTATAATAACAATGAGAAACGTTATAACTGGGAGCTTGTATATTGTGAGCTTTATGCTGGCGGTAAATACGATACTGCTGCTGAGTCCTATGAGTATTCTCTTGGTCTTAATGGTCTTGGACTTTGTTCTACTCAATATTCATCTGAATTCATGGACGTTGAAGTAATACGTGACGGTTTCAAGTATGATCTGCACTTTGAAAAGGGTAACAATGTCGGCGGATTAAAGAAGGAACCATGCAAGAAAAAACAAACCGGTACTAAAACACGATGGCGTCCTGACCTTGAGGTTTTTACTGATATAAATGTTTCTGACGAGTTTTTCTGCGATATCCTTAAACGTCAGGCTATTGTAAATCCGAATATACTATTTGTTTTTCGCTCAGAAAACGAAGCAGGTGGATTTAATGAACAGGAATTCTTCTATGAGTCTGGTATCACAGAATATGTTCAGGAAATAGCAGGCGAAGGGTCTCTTTCCTCTATACAGCACTGGACTGCCGAGAAGAAGGGAAGAGACCGTGATGATAAGCCCGAATATAAGGTGAAGCTTGATGTTGCACTTACTTTTTCAAATAAGGCTAAACTGACAGAGTATTATCATAACTCCAGTTTTCTTGAACACGGTGGTTCACCTGCCGAGGCTGTAAAACGTGCATTTCAGGCTCAGATAGACAGTTATATAAAGTCTGTGAACGGCTATCAGAAGAATGAGAGCAAGATAACTTATGCTGATGTTGAAGAGTGTCTGATACTTGTTTCGTCATCATTCTCTACTCAGACTTCATATGCTAATCAGACTAAAAAGGCCATTACGAATAAATTTATCCGAGAAGCTATGACTGAATTTCTGCGTCATCAGTTAGAAGTATATTTTATTGAAAATCCAGATGAAGCCCAAAAAATAGCCGAACAGATACTTATAAACAAAAGAAGCAGAGAAAATGCAGAAAAGGTTCGCCTTAATGTAAAGAAGAAGCTTACAGGCACTATTGATCTAGCAAATATGGTAGAAAAATTTGTTGACTGCCGTACAAAGGACGTTTCACGCCGTGAAATATATATCGTGGAGGGCGACTCGGCTCTCGGTTCTGTAAAGCTTGCAAGAAATGCAGAATTTCAGGCAATAATCCCTGTAAGAGGAAAGATACTTAATTGCCTTAAAGCTGAGTATTCAAAGATATTTAAAAGTGAGATAATTACTGATCTTATCAAAGTGCTTGGCTGTGGTGTAGAAGTAACAACAAAAGCTAATAAGGAGCTTTCAAACTTTGATATCAACAATTTCCGTTGGAGCAAGATAGTTATATGTACAGATGCTGACGTTGACGGGTTCCAGATAAGAACTCTTATCCTTACGATGCTGTACAGACTCACTCCTACTCTTATCGAGCAGGGGTATGTATATATCGCAGAGTCTCCGCTCTTTGAGATTAATACTAAGGAAAAGACTTATTTTGCTTATACAGAACAGGAAAAACAGCGTATTCTCGAATTGATAGGCGATAAAAAGCACACTATCCAACGCTCGAAAGGTCTTGGTGAAAACGAGCCTGATATGATGAGCCTTACAACGATGAACCCTGATACACGACGCCTTATTAAGGTCACGGCTGATGATATAACCGAATCAGCAGAAGTATTTGAAATGCTTCTTGGTGATGATCTTCAGGGACGTAAGGACTATATCTCCGAATATGGTGCTGATTATCTCGAACTTGCTGATATAAGCTAATACTTGGTGATTAGTTATGAAAAAGATTAAAATGACAAAGTGCCGTTTCTGCGGTGGAACAGAATTTATAACAGGTTATCAAAATTTCTATGG
>Ga0310786_10013420_pt1 | contig 10111 bp, 7 predicted proteins | sample AusTroGonzalo_MG_FD_203881 | JGI IMG/M metagenome (GOLD analysis project Ga0310786, IMG submission 203881) | Bovine rumen microbial communities from tropical cattle in Woodstock, Queensland, Australia - Gonzalo_03 (v2) (version 2) | ecosystem: Host-associated > Mammals > Digestive system >... | reverse complement strand
AATCGCAGCTGGGAAAGCTCTAACGACCTGGAGCTGGACGTGTCCGGCTTCGAGGGCTGGCAGCTTACTGAGCACCTGGAGATGTTCTCCAAGGACCTGAAGGCTGCCAACACCTTTGAAAACCCCGACGCTGTAAAACCTGTGCAAAACAACGCGACGAAGCTGGAAGCGGGCAAGGTGCAGGCCACCCTGCAGCCCCTGAGCTGGAACGTGATTAGGCTTAAGAAAGCGTAAACCCATAGAAAAAGCTCCCTGCGGCGAAGGAACTGCCGCAGGGAGCTTTTTGTTCTCTTGTTTTATTCCTCTCCGGTCCAGATGCTTCCGGCAGGGATGTGCTCGACTTTGCCGAAGGAGGGCTGGAACCAGACGTCCAGAGCGGAGGGGTTGCGGATCATGGTCCCATCGGCGGAGTATTCCAGGGCTTTGAAGGCTTTGACGTATTTCAATATCTCCCCGTTGGTGCAGATCCAGATCTTTTCCCTGTGCCGGTCGATATATTCGCAGAGCTCCTCGATCACATTCCAGTTATCGGCTCCGTCGAATTCGTAGGCATGGCCCCAGACGTAGAACAGGGACGGCCCCATACTCACGCCTTCGCAAAACTGCTTCGCCAGCTCCATGAGCTTCTCATCCCCATGATGGCAGGTGGGATCCCAGCGGAGGAAGTCCCTGGGAACGGCAAAGGAATGGGTGGAGACGGTGGTGCGCGCCCCCTCGTACCCAGCCATGCGCAGGGCGTCCACCACCTCGTCGCTAAGAGTGCCGAAGGGATAGGCGAACATGCGCATGGGCTCCCCGGCGTGCTTCTCCAGCCTCCGTTTGTCCTCGATGATCTCATAGACCATGCGGCTCTTGCCCATGGTGTCCAGGGCGGAGTGGTAAAGGGCATGGCCCCCCAGCTCATGACCGACGTAGGTCTCGTCCCAGTCCTTCTCCTCCATCCGGATCACGCCCTCGCTGAACTTATGGCCGCACAGACCGGCATTGAGATTGAAGGTGCACTTGAGGCCGTGGCTGCGCAGCAGCGCCGCCAGCCGCTTGTCCTGGGTCACCCCGTCGTCATAGCTGAGGGTGAAGGCCTTACTCAGGCCGCCGGGAAAGAGCATCGTATCGAATCGCATAGACATGACAGCACTTCCTTTCTTACCAGACTTCGACGGTCTCGAACAGCTCGCCGGTGGGGATCAGCATGGTATAGACCCAGCTGGTGTAGGTCTCCCCTTCCTCTCTGCCGTAGTAGAGAGTCAGAAGCAGGTTCTCCGTCTCGTAGTAGACCGTGCCGGGCTCGATGTCCGCCGGGATGGGCAGCTTCGCCACCGTCCCGTCGCCGCCGATGAAATACGCTTCCGTGTCCCCGGCGTAGGTCAGGCCCATGATGAAAGCATAATAGGGGGTGTCCCCGCCGTCCGGCGCCGAGCAGAAGGAATAAGTCTCCTCCTCGCCGTCGCCATAGCGGGCGCGGACATTGGCAATGGCGGTTTCAAAATCGGCGGCGGAAAGGGCCTCGTCAGTTTCCATCGCGGTCACGGTCACCGGGGCGGGCTCCCAGTCGCCCACGAAGGTATCCGGATCGGCGATATAGGTCACGGTGCTGCCGTCGATCTGGCAGTATTCGTTGGAGCGGAAGCGCCAGTCCCCCGGCGTCTGCTCCAGCACGACCTTGAACTCGCCCTGATACCAGCTGGTTTCGCCGGAAGCGGCCCCCTCATAGAACAGGGTCACAAAGTCGCCCTGCTTCCAGCCCCAGTCCATTACGGGGTCGCCCATGCGGTTGGTGTCCCCGTGGAAGTGGTAATAGGCGTCCGTCGCCTCCACATAGTCCATGCGGTAGAGGCCATAGCCGCTCATCTCGTCCAGGCCGAGGCCCAGGTAATCCTTCAGGATCTCGTCCATCTCCTCCCTGGAGAGCTTGTCGGCGTCCGTCCAGGTACTCCAGGACCCATATTCCATCATATAGGCCCGGATGTCGTCGAGGTCACAGTAAGAGGGCTCGCCGGTGCCGTTGTAGAAGGTCTCCATCAGGTTCACATCCTGGGGCACGGCGTAGGTGGAATAGAGGAACTGACTGCGCATGAAGTCCGCATAGAACCAGTAGCCCCATTCCGCCAGCTCGATATTGGTGAGCCACTCCGCCCCTTCCGGCAGTTCCAGCCAGTCGGGCACCTCGTATTCCGCAGGGGCGTTACCCTGGGAAGGGGGAGACGTGGGCTTGGGCGCTTCCGACGGTTCGGGGGCCTCCGTGGGCGCGGGTCCTTCGGTGGGCGACGGGGCCTCGGTAGGCGCAGGGGCTTCCGTAGGTGCGGGGGCCTCCGTGGGCGTCAGCGCCTCTGTGGGCGCAGGGGCTTCCGTAGGTGCGGGAGCGGGCGCCTCCGTGGGCGTGGCAGGGGTGAGCTTCATGCAGCCCGCTGCCAGCAGCATCAGGCCGGCAAGCAGGACAGCCACAGCTTTTTTCATCATCAAAACCTCACTTTCCGATCTGTCGATATATCTATTGCAGTTCCTTCAAATACGCGCGGATGGTGGCTTCCACCTCCAGCACCTCCGCCTCAAAGCTGAGGGCGGGGACCCGGAGAGCGCCATGGCCCAGGATGATGACCTGCTCCATCCCGTCGGAGGTGGCGACCCGGACCCGGTGGTGCTTCCGGAGGTCGTAGGTGGCCTTCTCGATGTACATGTCCGCCGTCTCGGCCTCCCTGGTATAGACCACGTCCAGGCCCCCCAGGTGCTCGATGGAGCCGGGGTTCCCCTTCACCTTGTAGGCGTCGAAGACCACGATCACCGGGGATTGCTTGAAGCCCTGGTAATTGCGCAGCCGCTCGATCAGCCGGTGCCGCGCCGCATCCAGGTTCTCCTCCGCGATGGACCGCAGGCTGTCCCAGGCGTGGATGATATTGTAGCCGTCGATGAGGAGGTATTCCGGCCCCTCGTCGGCTGCGGTCATCTTCCAGGGCTTGTCCGCCCGCGGGGCGCTGCGCACCGCCATGGCCCTTGCCTTCTCCCGGCGGATAGGGCCGTAGGTCCGCTCGAAGATGGCGGCCAGCTGGTCGTCCAGGGCAACCTGGGCAATATACCGCGCCGCCTGCTCCCGGAGAGAGGGTTCTTCTTTGGGAGGCCGAAGGACGGAGGGCAGGTGCATACGGGAGAAAACCTGATCCCAGGGCACCGTAACCCCCGCCCCGTGCTCGCAGAAGACGCTGTGGGGCGGGTTTTCCTGGTCGGCGGCGGGATCGTAGCCCGCTTCCGCCACGATGCGCTCCTGCTCCCGGCAGGGGGCGTAGCCGCTGGGGCTGAGGCTGAGGCTTCCCAGGCCGTGGGTGGCGGCGGCCAGGGCCTCCGGATAGTCCCGCAGGGCGGCCACCGGAGCGCTGCCGCTGAGGACGGCGGTTTCCCCGTCGGTGACGGGGGAAGCGGTCTCCGCCCCCAGGCGGGTGAGATCGCTGAGTACCTTCCCCACGCTGCCCTGGGGCAGCTCGATGCGGAATTGATACCAGGGTTCCAGCAGGATGCTCTTTGCCTGCATCAGGCCCTGACGTATCGCCCGGTAGGTGGCCTGGCGGAAATCTCCCCCCTCGGTGTGCTTCAGGTGGGCTTTCCCGGCCACGAGTCTGATCTCTATATCCGTGATGGGCGCGCCGGTGAGCACCCCCAGGTGGGGCTTTTCCAGCACGTGGGTCATGATGAGGCGCTGCCAGTTGCGGTCCAGCTCATCCTCGCTCACTTCGCTCTTTACGGTGACGCCGCTGCCCCGTTCCCCCGGAGAGAGCAGCAGGTGGACCTCCGCGTAGTGCCGAAGGGGCTCGTAGTGCCCCACCCCCTCCACCGTGTCGGCGATGGTCTCCCGATAGAGCACCTTCGGCGGGCCGAAGGATGCGTCCAGCCCGAAGCGTTCCAGCAGCAGCGCATGGAGGACCTCCAGCTGCACCGGGCCCATGACCTGGACGCAGAGCGCCTTCGTCCGTTCCTCCCAGCTGAGGCGGAGCTGGGGTTCTTCCTCCTCCAGCTGCCGCAGCTGCGTAAGCGCCCGGTGGGGGTCATAGCCCGCGGGCAGCAGCACCTGGCAGGTGATGACCGGGCTCAGCTGGGCCGTTTCCCCCTCGCCCTCCGCGCCCAGGCCCTGGCCGGGCCGGGTCTGGGTGAGGCCCGCCACAGCCACCACGTCGCCGGGGAGGGCTTCCTCCCCCTGTTCGAATTTGCCCCCGCTGTAAAAGCGGAGCTGGCTCACTTTCTCCGTCCAGCCGGGGCCGGTGAGGCTGTCCCGCACCCGGAGGACGCCGCCGGTGACCTTCATGTAGCTGAGGCGCACGCCCTCCTCCCGCGCGATCTTGAAGACGCGGGCGCCGAACTTCTCCCCTGCCCCCGCCGGGGCGTCGGGCGCCAGGCGGCGCAGGTCCTCCAGGAATTCAGCGGCTCCCTGGAGATGCAGGGCCGCGCCGAAGCGGCAGGGAAAGAGCTTGCCTTGCCTGACGGCGGCCCGGAGGCTCGTTTCCTTCAGGCTGCCGTCGGCCAGGTATTCGTCCAGCAGGGCTTCGTCCATGAGGGACACAGCCTCCCAGTCGGGGGCTTCCAGGTCAAAGATGCCCTCCCCCAGCTGGCTGCGGAGGGCTGTCAGCAGCTTTTCCTTCCCGGCATAGGGCAGGTCCACCTTGTTCACAAAGAGAAAGGTGGGGATATTCCGCTGCCGCAGCAGCTTCCAGAGGGTGCGGGTGTGGCTCTGCACCCCCGCGGAGGCGCTCACCACCAGCACGGCGCAGTCCAGCACGTCCAGGGTGCGCTCCGCCTCCGGGGAGAAATCCACATGGCCGGGGGTGTCCAGCAGGGTCGCCTGCCAGCCAGGGAGCCGCAGGCGGGCCTGCTTGGCGAAGATGGTGATGCCCCGCTGCCGTTCCAGAGCGAAGGTGTCCAGGTGGGCGTCCCCGTGGTCCACCCGCCCCAGGTTCCGGATGGCCCCGGATTCGTAGAGCAGGGCCTCCGAAAGGGTGGTCTTTCCTGCGTCCACGTGGGCCAGGATGCCAATCACCGTCCGCCGCAGCGGCGTTTTGTCTTTTTCCCCGCCCACGCTTTCACCTCCCCGGAGCAGATGATAAGGATTGTATTATAACACAGTTTTCCCCCGCCGTCGATATGGGCCCGGCCCCTTTTGCCAAAGTGCCGATGAATCTGGATTTTGCAAGGACAGGCGGGACTTTTGTGGTTTTCAGGAAGCCCGCCTGCCTGCCCGACTTGCGGGGATGCTGTGTTCATGGTAATATACAGTAAAAGAGAAGCATCCGAGTTTGGAGAGGTCAGGCCATGTCAAGAGTCTCGAAGGAAAAGAAGAAGGAGAAACAGATCCGTCCTCCCGCGGAATACACGGAAGGCGCGCTGTATTTCAAGACGGGCACAGGCTGGAAAGCCTGCTATGACAGCGATAGAGAGCTCTATACAGCGGAAGCCTATTTGGCGGGCTACTACGATCTCTATGAGATCAGCGAAGAGGTATTCGGCAAACTGAAAACGAAAGGCATGGAACGCAGAGACGCCCATGAATTGATCGTCACCGGCAGGCATCTGTATAAAAGCGTCAGCGACCGCACCGGCTCGTATGATATCGCGCTGGATGAAAACTACGCCGCGCTCTGCCCGTGGGCGGAGGTTCAGAAAACCGGCGAAATGTGGGACTCGGAGCTGACGGATCTGGCAATCGCTGTGTTCGATTCCGAAAAGGAAAATTGGGAACAGCGCATGCAGCGCCGGAAAAAGTAAGGACGGCGGCGCTGCGGAGTCCCGGAGTCAGGGTCGGAGCCGCTGCCATGCTGCTTTTTCCTGAATCCCATGACCGCAAATGGGAATTGATTTTTCGGTTCATACCGTGTATAATATATTCGTTATTTCTTAGATAGGAGCGGAGAACAGTGATCAACAGTGTCATCATCGGCTAACTGAATAGAGGCGCATGCTATAGGGAGGGGTCATGCCCCTTTGTTTTGGTGCGCCATTTTGGGTAACTTCTGACAGTGGGAACCGCAGGATGCAGCCACGACGGGAGCTGCTTCACTGCGGTATTTTTGCGCCTTTTTCAGGAGCCGAAGCTATCCATATCAAATTTCAAGGAGAAAGCGAATCATGATAATAAAACTGGAACCTGTAAATGATGAAAACAGAGATGCGGTTTTGGCCCTTTCCGTGCGGGAGGATCAGCCTTTTGTAGCACCAAATGATGTTTCGCTGCGGCAGGCGGCGGAAGCCAATGCCGAGCACCCCGGAACGGCGCGTCCGTTTGCGATCTATGCGGACGATCATCTCGTCGGCTTCTGCATGTTCGCCTTTTACCCGGAGGCAAGAGACCCGGAGGATCGGTATTGGCTCTGGCGGTTCATGATCGACAAAAACGAACAGGACAAGGGCTATGGCCAGGCTGCCCTTTCCGAAATCATCCGCTATTTCAGGGAGAACGGCGCGGATCGGCTTTACCTGTCCACCGAGCCAGAGAACGAGCGAGGCCTGCACGTCTATCACAAGGCCGGATTCCGGGAAACCGGCGTCATCAGCGAAGATGAGGCCGTTCTGATGCGGATGCTGAAGGGCCCGAACAGGACGATCAGGGAATTTTACGGCGTCGACGTGAACGGGCGCCTGCGGATCAAGGGCAAAAAGGGCTACGGCGTGAGCATCGCCGTCTTCGACGGAGAGGATCTGGACACCTACTGCGCCGGCAGCGGCCGCTTCGGCCAGGACTTCCCGGTGAATCCGGATATGCTGTTCCAGGCGGGCTCCGTCAGCAAACCCATGTTTGCGCTGACCCTCCTGCGGTACGCGGACAAGGGCCTTATCGATCTTGACGCAGATATCTCCGGCGTCGTGCCGGAATTCGTCAAAACGGGGCCGGTGACCTTCGCTGCCCTGCTCAGCCACACGGCGGGCTTCAACCTGCACGGCTTCCCCGGTTACCGGGCGGATCATGAGCCGCTTTCGCTGGAAGACGTGCTCAGCGGTAAGGGCGTCACGCCCCGGCTCCGCAGGATCCGTCCTTACGGCAAGCAATTTATGTACTCCGGCGGCGGCTACACGCTGGCTGAGCTCGCCTTCACGCGAATCACGGGTGTGGCCCTGGCGGAGGCTTTCCAAAAGGAGGTCGCAGAGCCTCTCGGCCTGACCCGGACCGGCTATTTCCAGCCCCTGAACGAGGAGCTGATCGGGAACGCAGCCTTCGGCGGCAGACTTGCCGAAAAGGAAGACCCTGCCCACGGCTATCACTATTATCCGGAGCATGCCGCAGCGGGCCTTTGGACCACGCCGAAGGAGCTGGTCACGCTCGGCCGCGCCATTTCCAAGAGCTATCGCGAAGGCGGCCTGCTCAGGAAGGAAACCGCGAGGCGCATGCTCACGCAGGTCATGGACAGCTACGGCCTGGGCTTTCAGTGTTTCCGGGGCGATATCGGCTACCATGACGGATGGAACGAGGGCTTCCTGACGACCTGGCTGTTCTCCCTGCGGGAGGACCTGTGCGTGGCCGTGATGCTCAACCGGAGCACGGACGAGCTTGACTGGAAACAATCCTATATTGCCATCGACCTGTTTCAAACTGTGGAGGAGGACTTGGCCGGGAAGCCGGGGAAACGGAGCTTAGCGGCCCTATGCGGCAAATACGAGCATCCCGATGACGCCGAGCTCTGCGTAGACGAGGTTTTCATGCAGGACGGAAAGCTGTATGCTAGGTTCCGTGACGACGACGGGGAATCCACAAGCCAGCTCTATCCCATCGGGAAGAAGACCTTCGGCCGCAAGGGAGGCTTTTCCAAGATCGTCTTCGGCAAAAACTGCCTGACCGTCGGCGGGATCACCTGCAAAAAGATATAAGGAGAATCATACAATTGGATAAAAATATAATGATGCAAGAATTAGCTCGCGCATTGAGTGAAAAAGACTGCTTCAACGGGGCGTGGCTCTATGCGGAAAAGGGCGAGATCGTGTCCAAGGGAGTCCTCGGCTTCCGGGATCCCGACGACACTCTGCCGATCACGGAGGACACGATCTTTCAGCTGGCTTCGGTCAGCAAGACGTTCACGGCAACAGCGGTCATGCTGCTGATGCGGCAGGGTCTTCTCCGTCCGGAGGACGAGATCACGGAATTCTTCCCTGAGATCCCGTATCCGGGCGTCACGGTCCGGCACCTTCTGAACCACACCAGCGGCATTCCCGATTACTTTGACGACGCGGATTGGTTCATCAGAATCTGGAAGGAAGAAAAACGGGTCCCCGGCAACGATGAGATCCTCCGCTTTCTCCGGGAAACCAAGGCGAAACCGTACTTTGCTCCGGGGGAAGGACTGCACTACTCCAACACCGGCTACAACCTGCTGGCGCTGTTGGTGGAGCGTCTCTCCGGCATTCCCTATGAAGAGTTCCTGAAAGAAAACATCTTTGATCCGGCAGGTATGACCTCCACCCGCTGCTGCCATATCCGCCGTGACGGCGTTCCCTTTGAGAATTACGCCCAGGCGACGGTGTTTGAAAATGGCAGGTGCGTGGCTGACATCGACTCCGCCGAGGATGGCGACGTGGTCGCCTTTGACGGTCTGAACGGCGACGACTATGTGTATACCAACATCCTCGACATGCTCCGCTGGGACAGGGCGCTTCGGGAGGGCAAGGTACTCACGCAGGAAGAACAGGAGCTCATGTATACCCCCGGAAAGCTCGCAAACGGCGAGGACGCTGTTTACGATGAGGACGACGGGCTGGGCTACGGCTTCGGCTGGGCCATCGGCCGCGAAGAGGAGTTTGGGCTCATCGTCAGCCACAGCGGCGGCATGCCGGGAGTCGCTACCTGGTTTGAGCGTTTCATCGACGCGGACAAGGTGCTTGTGATCCTCGGCTGCCGGGACTACAGGGACATCCGGGCGTATTTGGGTTACTGGGACGGCATGGAAACGATCGTAAGAGGAAAAGAACCGGAACCCATAAAGGCCATCGAGGACATCACCATCCAGGATCCGGACAAATCCAAGTGGGCGGCATTTTGCGGCAAATACGAGCATCCCGAAGACACAGATTTTAGTATCGACGAAGTCTTCATGAGGGACGGCGAGCTTCACGCGAAGGCGATCGACGAAGACGGTGATGAACTGGAATTCAGGCTCTACCCCATCGGGGAGAACGAATTTGGCCGCAAGGGCGGCATGCTCAAGCTATCTTTCGGCGACGGCTGTTTGATGATGGACGATACGATTTGCAAAAAGCTGTAACTGTAATACTGCGGCGGGGATCGCTCCCCGCCGCAATTCTTTATTCTCTTATCCGCAGCTCCCAGAAGGCGATGGCGGCGGCCGCCGCCACGTTCAGGGAATCCACGCCCCGCGCCATGGGGATCTTCACGGTGTAATCACAGGCGGCCACCGTCTCCGGCAGCAGCCCGTCCCCCTCCGTGCCCAGGAACAGGGCCAGCTTATTTTCTTCCCGCAGGCGGGGGTCGTCCAGAGGGACGGTATTCCCGCTGAGGGCCATGGCTGCCGTAGTGAAGCCCATTTCCTTCAGCCCGGCGATGGCCTCAAAGGGCCAGTCCTCCTGCTTTTCTCCCAATCTGCCCCAAGGCAGCAGGAAGACATTCCCCATGCTCACCCGCACCGCCCGCCTGAGCAGCGGGTCGGCACAGCCGGGGCTCAGGAGTACCGCGTCCACCCCCAGAGCGGCGGCGGAACGGAAGATGGCCCCCAGGTTCGTGGTATCCACGATGTTTTCCAGCACCGCGATGCGCCTGGCGCCGCGGCATAGCTCCCCTACGCTCCGGGGCGCGGGGCGCAGCATGGCGCAGAGGATCCCCCGCGTCAGGGCATAGCCCGTGAGAGAGGCCAGCACCTCCCGGTCCGCGGTGTAGACGGGCACATCCCCGCAGCGCTCCATCAGCGCCGCCCCCTGGCCGGTCAGATGCCGCCGCTCCATGAGCAGGGAGACGGGCACGCAGCCCGCCTCCAGAGCCAGGCGGATCACCTTGGGGCTCTCCGCGATAAAGACGCCCTTTTCCGGCTCCAGGCGATTGCGCAGTTGGGCCTCCGTCATATGGGCGAAAACTGCGAGCTCCGGGGCGGAAAGGTCTTCGATCTCAACGATCCTGGCCACGGCTCACTCGTCCAGC
>Ga0310786_10013418_pt1 | contig 10111 bp, 8 predicted proteins | sample AusTroGonzalo_MG_FD_203881 | JGI IMG/M metagenome (GOLD analysis project Ga0310786, IMG submission 203881) | Bovine rumen microbial communities from tropical cattle in Woodstock, Queensland, Australia - Gonzalo_03 (v2) (version 2) | ecosystem: Host-associated > Mammals > Digestive system >... | reverse complement strand
GTGTGGACCCAGACAAAATTCACCATGACGATTGATATTCCGTCTGATGCCGCCGATACACTGTTTAATTTCTATATATCGGCCAAGGGGACGTTTTACATCGACTGTGGCACGGGTGGTGTGTTGTCGGGCACGGGCGTGTCGGGCAAAGTGCTGAACCGCGCATCCAACAGCAGCAACACTTTATACACCTGTACATACGATACGGCGGGTGCCAAGACGATTCGATTCGGCGGGGTGGCAACGGAATATAACGGCGCCAGCGCCGCCATACAATTCTTTACAGGCACCGATGATGGAACCAACGGCGCAGTATCAGTCGAAGGGACCGAGGTTTATATAACAACAATATCGGGGTCGCTGTCCGACCTGTTTCCAACAATTGGTGCAGGGAACACGTATAACACCCAACCACAATTCACCCGAACATTTATGAATGCAAAAAATATGACAAATTTGCCGTCGAATTTATTCAGCGGTCTGACGGGGCAATATATAGGCAATATGTTTACGTACACGTTTAACCGATGCAGCAAAATGACTGGTACATTAATCAATAATTTCTTTGGCAATATAAGGGTTACATCGTTACGTACCGCATTTTCGTTTGTTTTTAACAACTGTGTCAGTTTGGAAAGCGAAATTCCGCCGCGTCTGTTCGGTACAATAAATGGCACTGCGGCCTGGTCCATGTTCAGATACGCATTCAACAATTGCAGAAAATTATATGGTTCGATACCATCGGGATTGTTTGGTACGATTACCGGCACCCCGGGCGGTTATGATTTTCAGAACGCATTCGCCGGTTGCAGTAACTTGACCGGGACCATTCCCGATGGTTTATTTGGCAACCTGTCGGGTGCACCAGGCGAATACAGTTTTTCGACGGTATTCTATGGTTGTTCAAAATTGGTTGGATATATACCCAGTAATCTGTTTGGTTCGATGACTGCACCAGCATCGGGTACATATCGGCCATTATATGGTATCTTTTTGGATTCGGGTATTGCCACCACGTGTCCGTGCGGAACGCATCAATATACCACGGGGTTTGAAAGTTATTTTTCGGGCAAAGTGTCCTGTGAAATTGGTGTCAAAGACAATGAACATTGGTATGGAAATCAATGCGTGACCGACTGTGACGCATCTGTCCCGGGGACCAGTGATAAAATCAAAAAACTGCATGTTGGCAATGATTATTCTTTCCCGATTTTGGCACAAAAGGTGACAAATCCCGTATTGAATTTCGGTGCGAATGGCACGGCGTTATGCTATGCGCCACTGGAATCTGGTGCGGGTGGCGCGGGCAGTCTGAATTTCCGCGATGCATCGGGTAATGTGTATCACATCGGTACGGTCACATCGACCCCACCAGTGGGCTGGGACCCGTTGGCACCGGCCGCGAACTAGTGTCCGCGACGTGATTTCAAAAATTGGATTTGTTCCAGTGCGTTTTGGCATGGTAAAAACAGGTTATCGGGAATTGACCGCATATCAAACCATTTCCATGTGGCGCACTTGTCAGGTTCGCGAACAATCGGACGCGCCCAGTTCGAATTTGCAATGTAATGCGCCGTTAAATATCGACAATCAGGAAAAACATCCCGCGTAAACCCAATATGGTGAAAGTGCAGGGCGGGTATGAAAATAGCAGTTTCTTCCCATAATTCGCGTGATGCCGTGACAATGGGCAATTCGCCGAACGCCATCTTGCCGCCTGGGGGCGCCCATGTGCCGAATCCATGTGGCGACAATCGCAGTCCCATCAAAACCAACCCCGCTGGATTAAAAACCCAGCATGCAACACCCACACGAACAGATTTGTTTTCAGACATACGGTGGATTGTACAGGTTCGTATCCGAAAAGCAACAAGTTTCAATATGCAAAATTCATCATGCCATACATAAGCACAATCTGCCATACGACAGTGATTATACAGGCACATATTGCCACTGTATTTTTGTACTTGGGCGCGATAATTCGTGCAAGGAAAAATTCAACAACCCCTGTGGTAATTACAATCAAAGCAGTTGTCATGCTTAATGATAAATCAAGAAATTCACACAGTACAAGCAACCCAAAAAATATCATAATCGCAAACACTGCCATCGCCGGCAGCAGAAACACCCAACTGATAATATCGCCAATTTTATTTTTGTTCATAATCAACTCCACCGAAACTGGGTGAATTCTATCATATTTTTCAATTTTTGACAAATTAAAACGCGTGGTCGGGGCGAAAGGATTGTAATTCCCATCCGCCTTCGTTTACACTACAGCGAGATGGGCCCCTTTCACTGCGCGCACTGCGTGCGCTTGTTCCGAACCTGCGGTTCAAATCCGCACCGCTGCGCGGCGATAAAATAATAATGCCGCCTTTGGCGACATTCTTATTTTATGGTCGGGGCGAAAGGATTCGAACCTTCGACACCTTGGTCCCAAACCAAGTACTCTACCAGACTGAGCTACGCCCCGAATAGTCGCTATTATATCACGCTTTTTATCAAACGCAAGTTTATTTTATTTGACATCGTGGTATATTATGGCTAATACTTGCAATGCAAAGGAAACACTATGATAAATTCAACAGATTATTCACTGCACACCCATACTATTGGTTTTGATGGCTGCAACACCCCAGAGCAAATGGTCATTGCTGCGCGTCAGCATGGTATGAAAACTATCATGTTAAATAAATTTGTTGGTGTTCGTACAAAATAAACATTGTCATGAAACATCACCAGCAATATTTTTTTAATTTAATACTTGACAAACATATTTTTATGTACTATAAATAGACAGTACAAGAACCACAACAACGGAGGTACGAGATGCCAAAAGCTTGTGCTATTATATCAAAACAAGAGGCGCGTATGGTGTCCCAGGAAACTAAACGCGTTGCTAACATTGCAGTAGCAAATCGTCAGGTTACCAACATTATCAAAATGGTGGCAGCCGCGTCAGACAAACCAACAGATGTATCGGTTGGGCAGATGAAAGACGCCGTCATCGGTAATATTGGCGCGGTACAATTTGCGTTAAAATGCAAGTGCCCGTTTATATTGCATACGATTGTTTACGTATTAAAAGATAAAAAACTGAATGACATTGTCAACGAAATGTCGGATTCAGATGCTAAAATTGCACAATGTTGCATATCAACAGCCCAATCGCAGTCATGTCCAAAGTATGATACATTGTATGATATGGAACAAAAGACCAATGACGAAGTTTTGCGTAAAGCATTGCAAATATCGCAAGTTGCCTCGCTGTTTTGGGACGATGCGGTGGCCGAGTTAGATAAATGGTCAGACGCAATAGATAAACGTTTGGCTGATACCAAAGTGGCCGAAATGATAACTGATGCACCAACGCCAGTTGCCGAAGCATCAAATGTGCAACAGACACCCAAAAAAGCACCAAAATCAAAAAAAGCGAAACGAAACGCAAAAAAACGTGCGAAAAAACAACCAAAAGGTGCAAAAGGCAAAGAACTGTGGCCAACAGCCTATTTGGCGGAAAAACTGGGAATATCGGTTACACAATTGCATGGCAAAAAACACCGCCACATTGTGAAACATCCAGAAGACACAGAAACGATGGCAAGGTATTTTATTGGCAAAGGGAATTCGATGTTTTTCCTGGCTGAATATTTTGACGATTTTGCCAAAATGGTTGGTGGCGTCCGCAAATATACAAAAAGAACCACGAATGCCCCAGCGACCAGCCCACAGGTTGAACCAACACCGGTTGCAACATTGCCGCTGTCGCGTCCATCAGAAATGACAGGTGTGATTGCGCTGACCAAAGTGCTGGAACGTTTGTTGGCTGAATATGACGCGGCGCGCCAAGATGTGGAAAAAATTCAGGCTGACTATGACACAGCGTGGAACAATGCATGCAAATGTCGCGATCCGCACCAACGCGCAGAAATACTGAAACAATTGCAGTCTGTGAATGAAACTTTGCTGGAACGTATGGCGACGGCCGATGCCAAGCAGAAAGCATATGAAGCAGCCAATGCATTATTGCGCCAAGAATCACAAGATGCAGCCACAGCCCAGCAAGACCAAGCCGCACAACGCACAGCCGCAGAAAATCTGCGCAAAGCAGAGCAGGTGGCCCGTGCATCACAAGAAAAACTGGACGCAACACGTGCAGAAATTGTGCAATTCTTGGCCGACATACAGCGCAAATAATATCTAGTCAGATTGATTATACTAAAAAATCGGACCCCGATACGAATCGGGGCCTTTTTGATTCACAACAAAGACTGAATAGGCCCAGATTTACATTGGGAAAACAAAAAAACAAAACCACCCACAGTTGCCTGTGGGTGGGGTTTTCAGAGAGATATTTGAAAAACTATTATTCAGAACATTCGTATATCGCGGTCAAAGAAGTAATCTCATCCCAGCCATTGTAATAAACGCCTGTCTTTAACACACGGCCATTATTGGTCTGCCATGCGCATGGGAATTTACCATCTTTGACACACTGACATGCACGATCCAAATACGTATTATTGCGATCTGTGATTGGACCAACATAAAACGTACTTGGCGCCCGATCATAGTGTATCGCATCGCTTGGCACAGTTACACTGATACGACTGGCCCCAGATGTATTCTTTTTCGATGGATTCGTACATTCTGCTGCATCGCGATAACCGCCAGTGCCGCAAGATCTGCTGACCGTTTTATATATGCTGGCCGCTGTATCTGGGGCAGGCGACACCATCAAACGATTCCGTCCGTCGCCACTGGAACTGAATGTTGTTGGGTTAAACGCGGCGGTACGAAAATCATTACCACTGCCACCGTTACCAACAACAGCCGAGCTCATTGGGAATATGTGCGCGGTGCTATCATCTTGTTCTTCACCCGCCAAACGGAAATACCAGTTCATACCCGTTATAGTTGGAACCGTGGCTGGCTGGGTCAGGTCAGGATCACTGAACACCGGTATCTCGCCATAGGTTTGATATTGTGTTTTATAGTATTCGTCATGAACATACAACGGTCCATACCATGTTCCGTGATCTTTTGTTGCATCATAGCCACTTGCGGTTGTTTTAAACTCACCACATTGCAAATAATAACTGCATGTACCAAAGTACACTTTGATTGCGCCTGTGCTGGGTTCTGTCTTGTCAATTTCGCGCCAACATTCTGACACACTGGTATTACACGCCGAATTGGCCAATACATTTCCTTGACCGTCAATACACTTGGTGCCCGCACAATTTTCACCAGTATACCAACCGTCAAATTCATAGCCCGGGAATAACGCCGAAGTGTAATATGTGGGAACAAAATCCAATTTCGTTACACGATGCACCCCAGTCGGATAACCCGTACTAAAGGAAGTAGAATTGTCCCCAACAACACTATTGTTATTCGCATAATACCATGGCGATGATAATTCGTCTGTTTTCTTATACCCCGGTTTAAAATACGAGGCGGATGAGGGGAAAGCCGAACTTTGTTTAAAAACATGAAAACCATAAAACTTTGTGATATCAATATTAAAGGTAACATAACCTGGATCCGATACCTGGCACAAATGTTGTTCCATCGGTGCGTTTGTTATATTGGCTGGTATATTCCAGAAATCGCCTGCATTAGTATACAAGCCCGTTCCACTGGTACACTGATACCAATTACATCTTGATGGATCATCATGGCAGCACATAGTGGCCGCACTCTCTGCACTTTTGCAGGACCAAGTTTCGCGATATGGCTGAACCTGGGTCAATATATCGACCGCAGGTGTACACCAATGTCCGCCCGCCGTTTCGCAATCGGTTCTGTTTGTTGCGGACCCTATATCATCCGCGCCAGTCCACCCTGCCGTCAATGAAACTATACGCGTTGCGGTATTATCGGACGAACCAAGACCATAAAAATCAGATTCTTGGAACGTATAGCTGGTGGTATCAGTCCCAAAGGTCGCCCCCTCCCAGTTCCAGCCATCAAAACGCCAGTGATCTGGATCACTGCTGCGGTCACAAACCGTATAAGACGGCAACACCACAGGTGATCCCGGGGTTGCCTCTATTGCCCTCCAAGTGTAACCATCAAATTGTGTCCCATCTTGGCAACTATACTTTACATAATATCTGGTCCCGCATTCAGGGTTATAGGTCTCCGATCCACCGAGTACCGCATACGCGCCACAGTTGGTCCAATATCTAACTGCACCGTTAAGCCAGGTGTCCACCGAACACGCATCATTTGCGCAATCACGATACCAACTTGCATAAAGAACTATATCGCCGTTACCATTCAGCATTGTTTGGCCATCGGGGAATGCACGATAGTACGCATTGCTGGCACTATCACGGGTACCAAACAGTGTCCCCGACAACGCGTCTGTTGCTGTACTTGCTACATCCGAAACATTCGGGGTGGTTGTAAACCCGCGCAGACTATAGCCAGTACGTTTGTTGTTTATCAACTGGACCAAATCATCGGGCAAATATTCACCGATGCGCGTGCTGTTACGCCCGCTGCCAGACCATACGAAATATGTATAGCCCGAACCACATTGTGTCGCAACATAGGGCAATTCGGCATAGGTTGTGTTGCCATCGTTGCTTTTCAATATAATTTTATGCAGAACGCCATCTGCCTGGGGTCTGTTCAGTTCACAATGAAAACCGGTCAGGTTGCCAGTGGTCCCTTCGGCAACATATCCATAGCCCGGATAACATATTTTTGGGTTGTTGAAATATGTTTGCCAGTCATTTGGATTATCTAAATAATTGCCCGATGGGGTGCTTGCGGCCCCACATTGTGCCAACGCAGGCAGAGTCTGGGGGCTGCTGGATTCTGTGCCATTTTCGGCCACTTTGCTTACAGCATCATACCAGCCAATTTCCCATACGCGCATACTGGGGCTGCATTGCGTCGCACCACTGGCGGGCGTGGTTGAATAATAGCCCGGACATTGGTCATTATATTCATAATACAAAGTCCTAGCGACCGCCACAGAACACACAAAACCTGATAAAAACACTGGGATTGCAATATATTTCATGATTTTCCTTTTCTCCTGTACCCGTATTTTACCGAATCTGAAATTTTTATGCAAGCGTTTTTTTATTTGTTCAATATCTCTGAAATCGCATAGTTTGCCACCAGCAACCCAAACGTGCCCGTCACCGTGATAATAGATCCGAAATTTTTGCCCACTGCAACAGTGCCAGATGGGCGTTCAGTCGAAAATACGACTGGGAAATCGGGTATTGCATTTTCACGAACAATTTTTCGTATGCGCGCCGCCAAAGGGCAGGCGAATGTATTTGATATTTTATCGATTCGTATTTTCGTCGGATCAGTCTTGCGCGCCGCCCCCATTGACGATATAAACGGAATACTGTGCGCGTTGCACCAACGATAAAGTGCAATTTTCGATTCCACCGAATCGATAGCATCAATTACAAAATCGGGACGAATGTCAATATCGGTCGCATTGTCCCAAAAAATATTAAAAACCACCACATTTGCGTCGGGATTTATATCGGCAATTCGTTCGCGGGCAACAAGTGTTTTTGCACATCCCAATGTAGAATGCATTGCGAATATTTGACGATTGATATTTGATTCTGCAACTGTGTCAAAATCGACCAAAATTATGTTGCCAACACCACAGCGCGCCAATGCTTCAATCGCAAAAGAACCGACTGCACCACAACCAACAACCATAACCGTGGCCTGTTGCAGTTTTTTTATTTTGTCATTACCAATCAGCATTTCTAATCTATTCAATCGGTCGGACATAACTTATCATCCTTTGAAAATTTTCATATGTTTGTTTGGTGACCTCATCTGGGGTTAAATTCAATATGTTTGCAACATTTCCAGTGGTGGCAACAATGCGCGATATCTGTGTATCGGCATCAAAGGCATCACTTTCAACCAGAATCCTGTCAACCGGAGTATTTCGAACCCGTTCAGCCTCACAATCCAATGAATATGAAAAATACACATTATAATCGTGACAAATCTGGTCAATAATTTGCCGATTCCCGTCGAATCTGTGCGCCAGTATCATCGGTGGCAAATTCGCGCTGTGCGACTTTAATATATGTAAAACTTTGTCCCATGCGCCGACACAATGAATGTGCACAGGGCGATTTAATTCGGCCGCAATCTCAATTTGTTCAGTAAAAACGCGTATTTGCAGGTCTATATTCGGTTTATACTTGTCAATTCCGATTTCACCAATCATAACCGATGGATTTTCGGCCAGTTTTTTACGCATTCGCGATTCCCAACAGGGCGTAATACTATCAATATACCATGGATGAACACCGATACAGGCAAAAATCGTTTCGCTGTTTGCGATTTCTATCACTTTGTCCCAGTCGGATTCGCATGTTGCATCACAGACGGCGCACGCAATTTCAGCATTTGGCGCAGTGATCATATGACAATGTGCATCGATATATTTCATATTGCTATCATAGGCGGAAAAATTTGCATCTGCAATAATCTTTTTGCAATTATGCATTTATTCGTGTTGTTTTATTTTTATAAATGTGCTATCATTAGAGCAATAGGGGGATATAAAATGGTAAAAAAATCAGAAATATCAAAAGAATCAAAAAAACAACCAAAACAATCACGAACTCGCAAAGGTGCACTGTTGGTGAATCGAATTTATAAAAATATTGCGCCACTGTTGATAGGCGAAGCGATTTTGTTCACCTTTGTCGCAATCTTGATGATGATAAATCCGATTCAGATAATGACTGCGGTGACATTTATTATTGGCGGGGTGCTGATTTTGTTTGGCCTGTATCGCGTCAGTATGGTTTTTGTATCAAATCTGGGCTTTGGAATAGGGTCGTTCGATGTGTTTTTTGGCCTTGTCACATTGATTCTGGGGATTGTATTTTGTGTTTATCCACGTGATGCGACAATTGGCCTAGTCTATGTGTTTGTGGTCTTGTTCTTGCTGAATGCGTTGCGATTACTGTTCTTTTCCATAAATATGGCAAGGCTGGGGTTTGGCCAGTACATGATTGATTTGATTGGTTCAATCGTTATGATTGTGCTGTCGTGCGTATTATTGTTCTTGCCGAATTTAGCAATTGGTGTATTGATATGGTTCTTAGCAGTATATTTATTACTTTACGCTGTGGCAGATGTGTACATGTTTGTAAAGTTGCTGCGTTTGCGGATTAAACTGGGGGCATATAAATAACATCAGAAATATATTGAAAATAGAAAGTCTTTTGTGTATAATGGCAACATGTCGAACGCACAAAAGATTTTTTATTTTGTTCATCACGCCCACGGTGGCGTGCATTTCTAGCGTAAAATCAAATTGTTATCAAATTGTGTGCGCCGATGGTGGCGCGTAAACCCAAAACAGAAATAATAAAACATAGGAAAAGAAAAATGGAATTGAAACCAACGAAACCTTTATCAGGATTTATAGAACTGTTGCCGGCGCAGCAACGGTGCTTTGACGAATGTGCGCAACGAATGCAGAATGTATTGCGAAACTGTGGCTATTCGCGTCTTGATTTGCCGGCGATAGAACGTGCAGAGGTTTTAACAGATAAAGATAACTGGGACGAAATTGAAACGCAAATATTTTTGTTTCAAAAGGGCGATACAAAAATGGGGTTGCGCTATGATGGAACCGTTGGGTTATCGCGCTATGTCGCAGGTCACCTGACTGATTTAACTTTCCCTTTTTATACATATCAATTTGCGCGGAACTATCGTGGCGAAAGACCGCAACGTGGACGTTATCGTGAATTTTGGCAACTAGACATTGACATTCTGGGCGTCCAATCGCTGTCATTGAATTATGATGCGGAAATAGTATCAACTTTGATGAAAGTTTATGATTCTGTTGCGGATATTGTTGGGGCGGTTAAAGTTAAAATTGGAAACCGTCGTTTCTGGAACGCGATGTTTTCGTATTTGGAATTGGACGAAAAACAATCACGCGATGCGTTCATTTTAATTGATAAACGCGATAAAATGTCGGACTTTATGGACGGTATGATAGAAGCCGTTGGCGAAAAAGCCGCAAAAGAAATAGATTCAGTATTTACAAATGGTTATCGTTCTTTCCGTGGCAAAAGCG
>Ga0310786_10013417_pt1 | contig 10111 bp, 3 predicted proteins | sample AusTroGonzalo_MG_FD_203881 | JGI IMG/M metagenome (GOLD analysis project Ga0310786, IMG submission 203881) | Bovine rumen microbial communities from tropical cattle in Woodstock, Queensland, Australia - Gonzalo_03 (v2) (version 2) | ecosystem: Host-associated > Mammals > Digestive system >... | reverse complement strand
TCATGTCGATGACCAGACCTATGGATTCATCTGTTTCTGTCAACAATTTAGCGGCATGACGAATGCGCCAGTTATCAAGATATTCACCAAGGCTTATGTTTCCGGCACACTCGCGTATAGCATCAGCCAGGTAACGTGAATTGGTTCCCAACATCTTAGACAGATTTTCACGTGTCAGTCCGCTATCTGTATATGGTTGTTTGCTGCGCATCAGTTCTATCAATTGAAGGTAGAGTTTCTGATTAGGTGTCAGCGATTCCTTAACTGATCCTGTCAGTTCTTTTTCCTGTGCCATTTCCTCTTTGTCGGTCATCAGTTGTATTGTTTCATAGAGTTCAATGTTTTTCTCATGCAGTTTCCGTTTTGTAATGATGATATTACACATCATTATGACACTTATGGTCAAAAGCAGAACCAACCCCATTATTATTAATAGGTGTATGCGTTCAGCGTTTTCTTTCCGTTCAAGTGCCAGTTCTTTCAGCTGTGTCTCATAAATGACTGAGAGTTCGGCCACGTCATTGCGATTCTGTGCGGTCAGTGCAGAGTCTATAGCCTGACAGATTTCTGTGGCCGTAGCTAAGGCCTCGGCTTCATACCCTGCCTTAAGAAGTGCATTGTAGCGTGGAACCATACGTTCTCTGATAATGTCGAAAGTCATTCGTGGACGCTCTGATGCGGGAGAGAGCGTGTCAATACGGCCCATATAGGTAAGAGCCTCGTCATAACGGCCTGCGGCCATCAGATAGCGCACAGACGCTTCAAGGTTTGCAGGCAGTCGCATTATGTCACCATCGGGAACAGACGCGTATGCCGATGCAGCCTCAACGCTCTTTCCTTGTGTTTGCAGAATAAAGGCACGTAACAATGAGAGGCGTTGCCGGTACTCCGATACGATGGGGGCTATGTCTCTCCCTGAAGACAATTGCTGTTCCAGTTCGTTGTATTCCTTTGTAGCTTGCTCTAACCATGTTTCAGCCGCATCCATGTCACCTGTCTCTATAAAAACAACCACGTTACCTGTACACATGGTCAATCTGTCAACTGCATCTGATTGGTCGCTGCCTGTAAGAACCTCGAATGCCCGCTGGCAGTTTCGTTGGGCATCATAATATTGTTGCAGATGTATCTGGAAATCAGAAATCAATGAAAAAAGGAAAGCATGGTAAGTGCGGGGAAAAGCCTCTGATCCGGTTTTCTCCAGACTGTCAGCTTGTGTCACGAGCCTTGTGGCAATTTGTAATCCTTTGTCGTAATCCTGTGTGTTGTATTTCATGCAGGCAAGTCTATAGCCTGTTTCAACATAGCCTGACCAGTCTGTTATTGGTTCAAGGTACGTGTCAAAAGCACGTTGGTAGTAGTATCCTGCAAGTCTGTAGCGCCATCCCATGTCATAGACCACTCCACGCCAATAGTCTGAAACCGGAGATTGCATATCGCCCGCCTGTTCCAGACTGTCAATGACCTGAAGGGTGTGATCCACCTGCTGGGTGGTGCATACTTCGCGTAATAGCTCTATTGTTTCTCCACGTACCCCGGTTATCTGCTTCCTGTCAGTGCAGGCAGTCAGCAGTACCAGAATGGCAATGCTCAACATCATCAGTATTCTCATCACTCTGTCTTTTATTTTACTAGGCAAGGATACTCATTTTCTACATCGGGAACAATTATTAAGCCATTTATTTTCAAGTTTTCCGTATGGAGTACATCTATTTCCGCGTAGAGTAAAAGCCATGCATCATGCCACTTTAATTTTGTCCAGAATTATAAATTTCAGACCAATGAATACAAGGAGTTTCTTTCAGACATCATTGACAGTGGTATGTGTCATGGCAATGATGACATTGCCCACATCGTGTACTAAGGATAACGATGACAGTCCAGTGGCAGGACCGATAGAGTACGGGAAGTCATTCAGCTACTCTTTTGAAGGTAATACACTGTTTTACGTTATAGACAGTTTATCGCAATCAGCAACGCTTGTGGCGCCGCTATATCCTGAATGTCCAAAGGATTCAATGAACAGAATAGTCGCATGGCAGGGCTATGAACAGCCTAAAGGCAGAGTGACTATACCGGAGAAAGTGAAATATAATGGAAAAAACTATCCTGTGACAGCAATTGGAGAAGGGGCGTTTTCACTATGCAGTGAGATTATCGGCGTAACATTGCCAGATGGCATAACCGTAATTGGTCCTCAAGCCTTTGACAGTTGCGATAAGCTTAAAACCATTGACTTGCCCGGAGGCCTTCTCTCTATCGGTAAGTGGGCGTTCAGTGACTGTGTGAGCCTAACGGCAATCGATTTTCCGGAAAGTCTCACAGCCATTGGTCCAAACTGTTTCTATGGTGATGTATCTCTTACTGCAGTCACCATACCCTCAAAAATAAAGACCTTAAGCATGGCAGCATTCGTAAATTGCATCAGCCTGACCACCGTCAACCTCCCTGAAGGACTTACTGCCATTGAAGACTATGTCTTCTCTTACTGTTACAATCTGTCTGAAATCAACCTTCCTGAAGGGCTTACCGCCATCGGGAACTTTGCCTTTGACCAATGCAAGAGCCTGTCGGCCATCATCCTCCCGGAAAGTCTCACCACCATGGGTCATCACTGTTTCACCGGTGCTGAATCGCTTACTACCGTCACCGTTCCCGGTAGCATACAGAGTTTTGGAGAAGGTGTATTCATGGATTGTACCGGCTTGACCAATGCCATCCTTAACGAGGGACTAACCACCATAGGCACTTTTATGTTCGCCAACTGTACTAACCTGACATCAGTCAACCTCCCGGAGGGCATAACCACCATAGGATATGCAGGCTTCTGGTGTTGTAGAAACCTCAAAGGCATCACTTTCCCATCCACATTGACTACTATAGAGGATTGGGCATTCCAGTATGCCGAGAAGATAGGTCCCGACATAGCGATTCCTGAAGGGGTCACGTCTATTGGAAAGGCTGCTTTCGGGGACTGCTATAGCATGGAGTCCATCACCCTGCCAAGCACGTTGCAGAGCATTGGAAAATTTGCTCTGTCAGCCTGTACCAAACTTGATGACGTGTCATTTCCCGATCATCTGACCCATCTCGCAGACCAAGTCCTGCATAATTGTACGTCCCTTACCACTTGTCACCTGCCTTCACGGATGGAGTACATTGATGACTGGCTTTTTACCAACTCCGGAATCACACATATAGACATTCCGGAGCATGTTACACGCATAGGAGAGGGAGCCTTCCAGAAGTGTCTGTCGTTGCACGAGTTGAACCTGCCTGCCTCAGTGACTGAACTTGCTGACAGCGTGTTTACCTTAGGCACACCCCTGGAATCTCTCACCCTGGCAAGTTCAGTGCCGCCAAGCGTTACGGAGACTACATTTGAAACTTATAATACCGCAATTACTGTGCCCAATGGAACAGGCGATACCTACCGCAGTCATGACATCTGGGGGCGCTTTGTCATCATCACAGAAGAATAATAATTAAACAACATCCCTATGAAGAAGTATCTCGTTATCGTGGCTGTGCTGGTTTCCATCGGCATACAGGCCCAACCTATTACTGAACAGCAAGCCTTTGACCGTGCGTTGAAGTTTCTAAGTGACAAGACTCAGGCACAAGGTCAGAGGGCTCAGGCAAGAAACAGTGAACTGAAGGCCGCAAAGGTAGAGGCCCGGAGCATATACGCCTTCAATCTTGAAGACGGTGGGTATATCATTGCCTCAGGCGACAGCCGTGCATTACCCGTACTGGGTTACAGTACGACTGGCAGCATAGACTGGGAGTTGATGCCCGATAATATGCGTGCCTGGCTCAAGCAGTACGACGAGGCCATTGCCACACTTGGCAACAGTACCGACTTTGCCGATGGCAATGCCAAGAACTCACCATCCGCACGTATGGATAAATCACCAGTGGAGCCGCTCATCAAGACACACTGGTCTCAGGAGGCACCATACTGGGATCAGGCTCCCCTGTACAAAGGTACCAGGCAAGGTCTGTACGGGCAACGGTGCGTGACGGGTTGTCTAGCAACGGCAATGGCACAGGTGATGAACTACTTTGAATGGCCTAAGACTGTTCCAGACGGGATTCCTGCGTACGATATTGAAGAGTATGTGACAGACAGTACCTTTCATGTGTGGCACGTGGATGCCCTGCCGCCAGTAGTTTTTGACTGGGACAACATGATTTACGATTATCAGGTGCAAAACCCGCAAACCGGACAGAGTGAGGAAATGGGTTCCGATGCTGAGCGACGCGCTGTAGCCACACTGATGCGCTACTGTGGCCAGGGGGCGAAGATGAGCTATGGACCTGACGGGTCAAGCGCATGGCCTGAAGATGGATACGAGGCACTCGTGGACTTTTTTGGCTATTCAGCCGCTGTCTATCTGAATAATCGGTCAGATTTCACCATAGATGAGTGGGAAAATATCATCTATGGTGAGTTGGCAGCAGGTCGTTCAGTACTATACAGTGCTTGTACAGACTTGTCTGGTCATGCCTTTGTCTGCGATGGCTACGACGGTTCCGGCCTCTTCCACATCAACTGGGGATGGGGTGGCTCTTTTGACGGCTATTTCTCGCTCTCCGTACTTAATCCTTTTGGTAACTTGAGTATAAGCACCGGAATCGGATACAGCATGTATCAGAATGCCATCATCCATTTAGACCCCGCCATGCAACCTCAGGCACCCCCTATGGGCACCCGGCCTTTGTGTTATATGAACCATAGCATAGATATTCTGGAAAGAGATACAGTGAGATTCCACTTCAACTATTCCGGGAATGATGTTGATAAGGTTTCAGCTGACTGTGCCTTTGGCACGATAGGAGCCGACGGACAACCCGAACCTCTTTTCATGGGCGATCCCAACGACAGCATCATCTACGCCACCAAGTACCTGATGGTGAAAATTGACAGCACTGCCTTTCAGCCTGGTGACTCCCTTGCGTTATATCCGATGCTACGCTTCCGCAAACCCGCTGCCGAGTGGCAGATAGTGCCGCCTCTCACGTCATACATCGTGACAGGACGCACAGCCGACGGGCGTTTCTTCATCACGACTCACGGAAAACCCTATTTGGAAGTTACTGGCGGTGCCATCACCAAGGGAACAGGACAGGCTGGTGAACGCTGTGATGTGACTGTCTATGTCAACGTGGGTGATATAGAATGTATCGGCGATTTTTATTTGTCACCTAACTACTATGGCCCTGCATGGGCTGAAAGCGCCATAGAGCCTTTCTGGGACGGCTGGATGTCTTGCGGTGCTTATCTCCGCGCCGGGCAACAGGGTGAGGTAACATTCTCGTTTGTTCCACAGGAAACCGGTAAAATAGTATTCCAGCCATATTTCTCAGGCCAGTACCTTAGTACGTTTGAACTTGAACTGAACGACACTCTTGTCAATTATGACAGATATATAGAGAACAACAGTTATTTTGACCGCGAAGGTGACCAATGGGTCTATAATGTTGAACTTTGTGACAAGGCTGGCGTAAACATCCCGCACTATGTCCCGTCGGACAGCATTGCCTTAACAATCCGTTGCTACATAGGTGATGATTTAGTCAACAGGATATTTATCCGCGATGATATAAGGGAGTATCTGAAAGCGTTGCCTGAAAGAGGAGGTCAAGGGAACTACAGGTTCACCTACCGGATACCCGTTGACATCAGCCGTGATGGTGAGTATTATTTGGATTCTTATATAGGCAAATGGATCAATGGCATTGAGACTGAATATAGTTGCTTCCATAGCTATGAGTTCCAAATCAATAACCCGGCAACAAGCATTATGCCTGTTGATGCAAACAAAGAGTCTGGCATCTACTATGACCTCATGGGCCGTCGTCTGGATGGCATCCCGGAGCAGAAAGGCTTATATATCAATGGTAACAAGAAAGTCTTAGTCAAATGATAGCAAAATAGTACAAAAGGGGTCTGTCCCCTTTTGTACTATTTTAGCGCAGCGGTTTAATGCTGATGGTGCGCTGGTAGGTTGTGGGCAGAACTCGGTACTGGTTGAAGATACCGCGGGCTGTGCAGCCTACACCTGATGTTGCATAGTCAAGGTTCAGGGTGATATCGCCTCCACGCTGCAACTGATACTGATAGATGGCCTTGGTAAGGTTATCGGTAGTACAGTCATATGCGTTGAAGTTGAAGTACTGGTCCATGCTGAACTCTAGGCCCTTGCCTGAGTTGTCTGTGAGACGGACCCAGCGGTTATCGGTCCTGAGACCATAATCCTGAGGGATGAGGTAGGGCTCATACATTTCGTTTACGGTGGTATTGTAGATGCCTACGCGGTATCCGGTCTTGCGGTCAGGATATGAGGCCTGAGGTCCGCGGCCGTACCATTCAACCTTGCTCAGGGATTTGTCAAGGCTCATGGTCACGCCGATTCTGGGAAGCCACTGGGGCGTCTTGCCCATGGGGCTTACCTTATGATGAACGGTGATGGTTCCGTCAGAGTTTACAGTCCAATGCCAGTCATTCTCAAAACGGTTATCGGAACCGTTGGTAGATAGTGACTTGTCTTTCACGTCAACTACAACAACATCGTCACCCTTAATGGTTTTTATAGATACATTAGCCTGGCTTCTCTTATCCAGTGAGGCCGAATAGTAATGGCTGGCCAGTACAGTGTTTGCACCTATGCCGGCATAACCCTGAATGGCGGGCTGGCCGGCACTGCTGCCGTTCCATCCGTCAATCTCATTTGCCACTGGGGCACGCCATACATTGAGCGTGACAGGCTCCTTGAGCATCTCCTTGCCGTCAACGTTCATAGATTCAAGGGCACCGCTCTGTGCATTGAAACGGTAGCTGAATCCCTGTCCGCTTACAATGATGCCGTTACTACCCTGTGTAAGTGTTATATTGCGTTTTATTGCAGGACCGGCCAATAAGGGAGTATTCCATGACTTGAGTTCAAACTGGTCCCACGATACCTCATGACCGGCCTTGGCCCATATTTCATCCTTGGCAAGTGACGAGCTTATCTCCAAGCGGTATTCCTTGCCGGGCTCTATACGGGCGGGCTTGTGGTACGGGACAGTTATCATTTTTCTTGATAGCGGCTCAACGTCCAAATCCAGCGAACCCGATTCAATAACCTTGTCATCGGCCATCAGGGACCAAGTGGTGCGGTATATGGAGGCGTTTGTAAAGTGGTTGCGGTTCCAAACCTCAACGTGGCCCAATGCCATATCAACGAGTGTGAATGAGAGTGGCTGGACGGTTTTCTTCATCTGCCACATCTCGGGCTGGGGTACACGGTCGGGCCAGATGGAGCCATATGTTCTGGCACCCTGTCCGTATGAATAGAAGGTTCCCTGGTTCTGCTCCTCCTCAAAGTCAAGCCATAGAGCAGCCTTGGCGGGATCAAAACTGCCGGGAAGAACGGCATCGGCAAACACACCCACGTTGTCAATCATGGCGTCGCAGATGTAGGGATTGGCATCCTGACCGCATGACTGCTCGTCACGTCCTATGCAGAGTGACAAGGGCAGGTTGCGGATATTACCCGATGCGGCCTGTGATGCAGCCTCTGCTCCGTCTATGAATATTTTCATCTCCTTGCCGTCATAGACAGCAGTTACGTTGTGCCATTTATTCTCCCAATCCTGGGGCAGGGGAACCGACAGGGTCTGCTTGCGACCGTTGTCGATATAAAAGTCAAGACTTTGTAATCCCTGCTGCTTAAGGCCGTACTGGTTGCTGCCCTTGCAGATCAGGTAACCGCCGCTGCGGTTGAACAGACGCGGATATATATCCAGCGTAAGTGTAAGCTGATTGCCGCTAATCTCAACATTATCGGCCCTATATACCTGAACCCACTGCTCCTGCTTGTGCAGGTCAAGTGCCAGGCCGGTAGGCCCTTTCTCAAGCGTGGCACGTCCCATGATATGGGCGGGAGTGTTGTAGGGTGACTGGTCCTTGAGCAGTCTTACTGGCTCCTCCAAACCGGGGCTAACAAAATCCCATATAGCACCACCCATAAGCTTGGGATATGAGTAGATAACGTTCCAGTAGTCATCCAGACCACCGCCACCGTTTCCGGCTACAGACAGATACTCATCCATGAATGAGGGACGCATATCGCGGGTGTCGCGGCCGTAGCGGGATTCGTGCTCCTGGGGAGATGGGTATCGCGGACCAACAATATCTTCGGCAGGATGAACTGCAGCATTGCCGCCATACATCCAGTAGCGTGTGGAGTCATATTTCTTACCCTCAGCTACAACCTCCCGGATGTCGTCGCCTTCGCCGCTCTCATTACCGGCACTCCAGAACAGTACGCAGGCATGGTTGCGGTCACGCAGTACCATCTGACGTACACGCTCTCGGTACATCTCTATGAACTCCGGCATATTGCTTACATACTCTGTGGCATGAGCCTCATCGCCGGTCTCGTCAATGATATAGAGACCGTATTCATCGGCCAGGTCAAGATACTCGTTTACGGGAGGATAGTGCGATGTACGCACACCGTTAAAGTTGAACTGCTTGAGTATCTCCATGTCGCGGCGTATGGTGGCCTCGTCCATGGCGTGACCCAAAATGGGATGTTGCATGTGGGAGTTCTGTGCATTTACCTTGAGCGGCTGGCCGTTCAAGTAGAACACGCCGTCACGTATCTCCGTCTTCTTGAATCCTATGCGCTTTACGATATGATCAACAGCCTGTCCGTCGGGGCCGATGAGTTCCATAGTGAGGTCATATAGCTCCGGGGTCTCGGATGTCCATTTCTTAGGTGCCTTGACCTTGGCAGCGAGGTTGATTGTGCTTGTGCCGTCCTTTATGCTGAAAGGTCCGTTCTCCATATTGGCAACCTCACGGCCGTCCCTGGATACCACGGCTTTGACCTTGTAACCCTGGGCAGCAACTCCGTATGAGCGTATGTCCATGGCAAGTTTGAGGTCTGAATCCACAAAATCGGGACCGAAATCAGTGGTTACATACCAATCATAAATCCTGACCTTGGGGGTGGAGTAGATGGTAACGTCATCAAATATACCAGCCAGACGCCAATAGTCCTGACCTTCCAGGTAATATCCGTCACAGAACTTGAGTACCATCACGGCCAATGTGTTCTTGCCGCTCTTAATATAAGGTGTGATATCATACTCGCTGGGCTCCTGTGCGCCTTCGTTGTAACCCACCTGACGGCCGTTCACCCATACGAATGATCCCGATGCAACCTTCTCAAAACGCAGGAACACCTGGTCACCTTTCCATTCGGAAGGAATGGTAAACTCAGTGCGATATGTGCCGGTGGGGTTGATGTCCATGGGAACATTGGGAACACGCACGGCAAAGGGATTTGACAGGTTCATTCGGTTCTGGGCCATGCGTTTCTGCTGCTCAGAGGCATCCGGGTCATCCAGAATTTTCTGGTAACGTTCAAGCATTGATAAAGGCTGGCCGTTGGGGAAGGGGGCTGCTACATTACGGAACATGGCCTGACCGTATCCCTGCATCTCCCAGTTGGATGGAACCTCAATTGTTCCCCATTTGCGGTCGTTGAAAGAGCTCTTATAAAAGTTTTTGGGAACCTCAAGAGGGTTCTCGTAGAGGTTGAACTTCCAGGTTCCGTTAAGCGATATGTTACGCTCCGGAATATGGAATGCTCGTCCCGGCTCCTGATTGAGCCCGAAGACTTCAAGATTCTCAACATAGTAGGGCAGGTTATCCATGAACTTTGGATCCTGCTCCTTACTTTCATTACATGAACATAAAGCCCAAATCAGGCTTAAAGCAATCAGGTTAATATTGCTAATTCTCATAATGTTTCAAGTCGCACTTGAAATAGACTATAGGGCCTCTGGGAGTCTCGCACCCACGCGTGACCAGTGGGAGGGGCCCGCTACAGTTTGTATCTATTCTGGAACCGGGAACTTGTTCATGGTTTCGGAATAGATATAAAATGTGGTGGGAGGGCATTCTCCCAGAGGCCCTATAGTCTATTTCAATTTATTTTAAAAAGCGGATGTCAAAAATGCGGGGCGCCATGCGGCCTTCGGGGGCGCGCAGTGTGACGCGGATCTTCTCCTTGCCCTGGTAGAAACCTACCGGGATGTCATACTCTTTGCG
>Ga0310786_10013416_pt1 | contig 10111 bp, 7 predicted proteins | sample AusTroGonzalo_MG_FD_203881 | JGI IMG/M metagenome (GOLD analysis project Ga0310786, IMG submission 203881) | Bovine rumen microbial communities from tropical cattle in Woodstock, Queensland, Australia - Gonzalo_03 (v2) (version 2) | ecosystem: Host-associated > Mammals > Digestive system >... | reverse complement strand
CAAAAGACCTACGAAGGTTTCGACAAGTTGCCTGAAGAGTTTACTACAGCCGATGTGATGCGATGCTTTGGGCTGTCGACAGAGGGCGCAGCCCGCATGAAGATAAAGCGACTGCAGAGTGACCATCTGATTAAGAAGCTAGGCGACGGCCGACAATCAGGCGAAACAAAGTCAAGTTATTGTAAAACAGGTACAATCATGCTGTAATATACCATTGTACCAATGTACCATTTAATAAATTGAAAAATGTAGTAAGTCTTTATAAAGACAAAGCAGGTCTAGAGGGCCTGCTTTGTTCTGTTCTTCTTGCGGAATTCTATTAGGGCGCCTATCAACACGAAGAATGCGGTCGTGCCATTGACATATAGTAGTATTTCGGTGTTGCCCGCCCCGATATGAAGCAGGTAGTTGCCTAGAGCATTAAGATTGATGGCGGTGGCCATGGCGCCCCAGCCGCATACAAACAGTCGCCAGAGTGTGCCCCACCAGCTGTAGCCGAACAGTTGGCGATAGGTGATAAGGTAAAAGAGTGGCCATAGCAATATTACCCACCAATAGTCGAAAAAAATACTGATTATGCCTATGAAAGCAAACATAGTGGCCATGAATACCTGGATGAAAAAGCCCTCGGGCAGTGTGTGCTTGCGGTGCTTCGGGGCATAGCGAAACTGCAGCCATGTGGGCAACAGAAACAAACTGCTAATGGCCATCAGAGCCCAACCTGTATTGTTTTCGGACCAATTGGAAAAATGATCGAACGATGTGGTTATGACCTCTGGTTTTGACTCAGAGGGCTCGCCGAATAGCGCATCGGCCATCATCATGAACACAGCTACTATCAGCAGCATCTTGACTGGTGGAAACGACACCAGTCGCTTGCCGCTGATGTAGTCGCTGATGAGGTAGCCAGGGCGCAGTATGAGTTGTAATATCGAAAAGCCCAGCGATCGTGAGTCCATGCCCCAGACTATCATCAGTCCCTGGTGTACGGATTTCCAACCGATAGGGCCCACGCCCGCCTTCTGGCCGCAGACGGGACAGAAATTAGACTGAAACTCGGTGCCACAGTTGGCACAGCGCTCCACGTGGTCGCTATGATCCTGATAGCGAAAAGGATTAATCTGCCAATCCCTGAACCGACGGTATAGTGCTTTGATTTTCATGATTTTTGCTGCAAAAATACAAAAAAAAATCATTGCAAGGCTAATTTTAGCCATTTTTTGCTTTTTTTACAAAAACGATTTGGTACTTTCGGAAATTTTACTTATCTTTGCACACATATACCAATAATTGTTAAAACAAGGACACTATGATGAAGAAAAGATACCTACTGATGTCACTTCTTTTATTCCTAGGCGCAGCCATTTCGGGGACTGCTTCTACATGTATGGCCGGCGATAAGAACAAGGACGTGATGAAGGAATGCAAGAAGATGTGCAAGCAGATGAAGGCCGAGGGCTGGACGGTGTACGGCAAGGCCCAGAAGCTGGAAGATGCGCTTACTGGTTACTATCAGATGGTGGCCGACAGTAAGGAAGACGTGGAAACGCTGATAGGGCGCGGGTCGGCCAAGGATGCCAAGATGGCAATGTCGAAGGCGCAGCACAATCTTAAGTCGCAATATGCATCGATGCTGAAGTCGAACGTGTCGGGCGATGTGAATATGAAAATCGACACCGAGGCTTCGGGCGATGAGGTGAAAAGTAATGTGGACTTTGACTCGACATTCGAACAGAATGTGAACCAGAAGATAGGTAAGTTTAAGCCCAATCTGATACTGCAGAGACAAACTGCCGACGGGAAAACCGAGGTGCAGATGTATTTGATAGTAAAACAATAACAAACCAATATAAATGTATGAAATCCAAACTGTTATCTTTGTTCTTGCTTGCGAGTGTTAACCTTCCGCTGTGTGTACTGGCCCAGAAAACGGTGCAGGTGCATGGTGAATATAGTTATGAGGTGAGCGAGAACGATAATATCACATTCAGAGAGGCCAAACGTAAGTGTATCGAGCTGGCCAAAGCCGAAGCTATCAAGGCCGAATTCGGCGAAATGATTACGTCGGACGTTATCGATACTAATGTAGAGACTAACGGCGAGGCCACGAGTTCATTTTTCTGGGAGAACACCGTGGCGATGGCCAAGGGCGACTGGCTGGGCGATACTAAGCCGGCAGAGCTAAGTATAGAGTATGAAGACGGCAAGCTGATATTCAAAGCCGAGGTGTGGGGTACAGCCAGAGAGATAAAGCAAGCCAAGGCCGACCTGAAATGGAAAATAATGAAAAGGGATGACGGCGAGATGGAGGAGACTAACCGATTTTTTGATCGCGAGCGCGTATTTCTGAGTTTCCGTGCGCCTGCCGACGGCTATCTGGCAGTGTATCTGATTACGGGCGACGACTTGTCGTCATGTCTGTTGCCATACGCCAAAGACCCTACGGGAAAATACCAGGTGAAGAGGGGCAAGGAGTATGTATTCTTTGACAAAGAGAATGATCCTGAGACAGTGAGGTACATACTGAGCACCGATCAGCCGATGGAGGACAATGAGTTTGTGATAGTATTCTCGCCTAATCCGTTTATTGTAAGCAATAATACTGCAGGCGATCGCAAGCGTCCGGCCACAATGCCTACTTTTGAATTTCAGAAGTGGCTGTTGAGAGCCCAGAGAGCCGACAGCGATATGCTAGTAGACAAGCGCTGGGTGAAAATCAGAAAGAGGAGTAGCCAGCAAGAAGAATAGTAAAAAAGTAAAACTGAAATATTATTAATCTTAAAATCAATCTGTTATGAAGAGGAAATTTATTTTCATCATGACCTGTCTTTTTTCTACAGCGGTGTTCGGCCAAGTAGCAAACGAAGAAGGTAAAGACAACATTGATTGGAGTGAGGATACTACCGAAATCACTACAATCAAGGACATTATCAAGATTCAGCAGCAGGTAACCAACAGAAACGCCACCGAGCAGCACTTTGCCGATGTGTGGGGTAGAAGGGGTTACTTTAATTTCTCGTACAACAATACTAAGCTTAGCCCAAAGGGTAGCAACTTTCCTAATGGTGCGGGTGGATTTGTAAGCGAAATGAAGAGCGACTGGGGTGCATCTATCCAGTATGGCCGCAGCTATCGTCTGCACAAGAAGCCTATCGCCAATGTGGCTACATTTAATATCGACTACACTGGTATCGACCTGAATGTGAACCATTTTAAGGCAGAAGGCGAAGGCAAGTATGACAGTAGAGACAGACACGCTGGCGAAGGCGACAAGAAGAGCGATAGCTTCTACACTCTGCCTTGGAACATGGAGAAGTATGAGGTGAACTACGGCATGTCGCTCGGTCCCTCGCTCACGCTGGCTCCATTCAACCTGCTGAACGGCAACGGTCTGCATTACATCAAGTTCAACGTGTTCTATCATATCGGTTACAACGTGTCGATGATCTATTCGCCAAACGATAAGAAGCTCGACGTGAACCAGAGCGGCGTCGACGGTTATGACGACGCATCGTATAAGGCAATGGAGAGCAACCTGAAGATGTCGTGGGGACACGGTATGATGCAGAGCTTCGGCCTGAACGTATCGTGGAAGGCTATCGGTATCGGTTTCGAGCATCGTACTGGAAAGATCAAGTACAAGGCTATGAACACAAGTGACTTCGGAAACAATGAGTACGAGTTCACTTCGGCTACTAATCGTATCAGTCTGCAGATCAGAATGTAATGTGAAGGGACTAAAAAGAGTTATTAATTAAACAAATCAATTTTTAAAGCGAAACAGTTATGAAAAGGTTATTTGTAATTGCTATGATGGCCCTGATGTGCGTACCTTATGCCAGCGCACAATTATATAGAACAGAAGGTAGTTGTGGTACCGACACAAAGTGGAGTTTCGACGGTTATACACTCGTGATATCTAACGTGAACGACAAGGGCCAGACAGTGGCTATCCAGGAGTATAACGTGGAGAAGCAGATAGCTCCATGGACAAAGGCAAAGCTGGATATAAGAAAGGTGGAGATAAAGTCGGGTGTTACCAGAATAGGTTCGTGTGCATTTGCCAACTGCCAGAATCTGCAGGAGGTGGTGTTCGAGGGTACCGACCTGGTAGAGATAGGTTGGGGCGCATTCCTGAACTGTGGCCGATTGCGCAATATCTCGCTGCCAGTACAGGTGCGACTGATCGAGACTATCGCTTTCGCAAATTGTAATTCGCTGATTTCGGTTACAATCCCCGACCAGTGCCGCGTGGGCGACCAGGCATTTGTATCGTGCGACAATCTGAAATCTATCGAGATGAGCCCAACGGCTATCATCGGTCATCACGCTTTTGCCAGCGAGGTGAATGTAGATAATAAGATAAGACACGCACTGTATAGCGGTGAGATTATACGTCTGCCAGCTTACATCAATACCGACAACAGTCATGAGTACGGACTGGCAAGTGCCTCGGTAGAGAAGCTTACCAAGAACCGCGTAAAGGAGATAGACTATGACTATAAGACATCGGAGGTAGACAAGCTGGATGTTACAAGTTCTATTTCGCGCAACAATGTGTATGCTCTCATCATCGGCAACCAGAACTATCGCTTTGCATCGGATGTGCCTTATGCTATCCACGATGCTCGCGTGTTTGGCGACTACTGCAAGAAGGTGCTCGGTATACCTGCAGGTAATATCCATATTGCCGAGGATGCTACAAAGCAGATGATAATGGAGGAAGAGCTGGAGGACTGGATTAACTCTATACCTGACCGCGATGAGAAGAAACTGATAGTTTACTACGCTGGTCATGGTGTGCCCGACGTGAAGAACAAGAACAAGGCTTACATTCTGCCTACCGACGTGAGAGGTACCAATCCTAAGAGAGGTATCGCTCTGGACGAGTTCTATGCTAAGCTGGGCGAACTGGAGTTTAATCAGACTTCTGTATTCCTGGATGCATGCTTCAGCGGTGTTAACCGTTCGAACGAGGGTGTGACCGAGGGTCTGCGTGCTGTCGAGATCGAAGTTGAGGACACTGAACTGGGAGGCGGATCGCTGGTAGTATTCTCGGCTGCTCAGGGCAATGAGACTGCTCAGGGATATCCAGAGCAGGGACACGGACTGTTTACATACTACTTGCTCGACGCTCTGCAGAAGTCGAACGGTTCTATCTCATTCGGCGAGCTGTCTGACCATATCCAGACTAATGTATCATCGCAGGCCAGAGAGCTGAAGATGCACAAGAAGCAGACTCCTTCTACCAACCCATCCGAGAGAATCGCCAACGTATGGCGTAATCTCCGCTTCTAATTATCTGCGGCGCGCAGGGCGCTTCGTAGGTTTCTTTTGTGATACTGCCTTGGGCTTTTCGGCCTGGGGCAGATCTTTTGTTACGGTGGCCTTCAGGATGCGGATATCCTCTAGCGGACGGTCGTTCTTGTCGGTGGGCACCTGTTGCATCTTCTCGATGATGTCGAGACCTTCGGTCACTTCGCCAAACACGGTGTACTGACCGTCGAGATGGGGCGTGCCGCCGATGGTCTTATATACCTCGCGCATCTCGGGGGTGAGCTGTACTGTGCCGCCAGTAATCGAGTCGAGTTTCGTCTGGGTGTAGTCCAGTCGGCGATCGTCGTATGTCTTGCCCCATACGATGTAGAACTGACTGGCACCCGAACGGCGCTCGGGATTCTTGTGGTCGCCCTCGCGAGCAGCTGCTACAGTGCCGCGACGATGAAAGATCTTGGGCAATCGGAACTCGGCCTCCTGAGTGTAGTCGTAATCGCCCATGCCTAGCAGTTGGCCGGGCTTGGCCTTCTTACTGAAAATGTCGCCACTCTGCACCATAAAGTCCTTGATGACGCGATGAAACAGCAGCGAGTCGTAGCTGCCCATCTTGGTGAGTTTCAGGAAGTTATCGCGGTGCTGCGGAGTCTCGTCGTAGAGTGCGATACGTATGTCGCCCGCAGTGGTGTGGAGTAATACTTCGGTGCTGGTGGTCTGTGCATTTAGCTGCGCCGATGCCATGCAAAAGGCGCATGCAAAAGTAAGTAATCGTTTCATATTGAATGTTTTTTGGGCGTAAAAGTAGCAAAAAGTAACGAATAATGCGAAAAAATAGCGTATTTTTTTGCACAATACATATAAATTCTTAACTTTGCACCCGATTTGGTTTTAGACAACAAGCACAACAGATAAACTTAAAAAACGTGATGAAAACTAGTAAAATGATTCTGGCTGCTGGGCTCCTGATGGCGGGCCTCAGCTCGTATGCCGAAGAGGGACCGCTATGGATGCGGTACACTGCCATCTCGCCCGATGGCAAAACGATAGCTTTTTCGTATAAAGGCGATGTGTATACAGTAGCTGCAACAGGCGGACAGGCCCGACAGCTTACCACCAATGCAGCCTACGATGCATGTCCGGTTTGGAGCCCCGATGGCAGTAAACTGGCCTTTGCATCGAGTCGCGAGGGTAGTATGGATGTGTATGTGATGGACGCTCAGGGCAGCGAGCCAGTGCGACTGACCACTAACAGCACCAACGAGACGCCTATGGCGTGGCGCGACAACGAGCACGTGCTGTTCTCGGCATCGTGGATGCCATCGGCACAGTCTATCCTCTTCCCTGGCGATAATCAGGTGTACGAGGTGAGCATCAAGGGTGGTAGACCACGCATGTTCTCTACACTGCCTATGGAGGATATCAGCTTTGCCAAAGACGGACGTATGCTGTATCACGACTACAAGGGCTACGAGGATCCATTCCGTAAGCACCATCAGAGTCCTATCTGTCGCGACATCTGGCTGGTGCAGGACGGACATTACACCCGACTGACCGACTTTAAGGGCGAGGATCGCACACCACGCTGGGCCGACGCCAACTCGTATTATTACACCAGCGAGGAAGACGGCACATTCAATGTGTATCGCCGAAACATCGACGGTTCGGGCAAAAAGCAGCTCTCCCACCACAAGATGAACCCCGTGCGCTATCTATCGGTAAGCCACGAGGGAACACTCTGCTACAGTCAGAATGGCGAGATATACACACTGAAGGAAGGCGCTGAGCCACAGAAGGTTAAGGTGAGTATTACGACCGACAGACAGGATAAGGACCTGATACGCCAGTTGCGACAGAGCGGTGTGACCCAGATCAGTCTGTCGCCCGATGCCAAGGAGGTGGCATTCGTTCTGCGTGGCGACATCTTCGTGACATCGGTAGAGTATAAGACCACCAAGCAGATAACCAACACGCCACAGCAGGAGCGCAGCGTGAGCTTTGCACCCGACGGGCGCAGTCTGGTGTACTGTGCAGAGCGTGGTGGAGTATGGCAGATATATCAGACCAAACTGAAGAATAAAAACGAGAAACTCTTTACCTATGCTACCGCACTGGAAGAGGAGCGACTGACCAACAGCAACGAGACATCGCTGCAGCCTCAGTATAGTCCCGACGGCAAGGAGGTGGCTTACTACAAGAACCGTTCGGAGCTGTGTGTGATAAATCTGAAGACACGTCAGGAGCGCACCGTGCTGGACGGTAAGTACAACTTCTCGTACAGCGACGGCGACATATGGTTTGAGTGGAGTCCCGACAGCAAGTGGTTGTTGGCCAGCTATATAGGTAATGGTGGCTGGAACAGCAGCGACATTGCTCTGGTGAACGCCAGTGGCAACGGCGAGGTGCACAACCTGACCGAGAGTGGCTACAACGAGGGTTCGGCACGCTGGGTGCTGGGGGGCAAGGCTATGCTGTTTGAGAGCGATCGAGCCGGCTATCGCAGTCATGGTAGCTGGGGATCTGAGTCCGACTTCTATGTAATGTTCTTCGACGTAGATGCTTACGACCGCTTTACCATGAGTAAGGAGGATAAGGAGCGACTGGAAGAGGCCGAGAAGGAGGCTAAGAAAGAAGAGAAAAAGGATGATAAGGACGCTAAGAACACTAAGAAGAAGGACAGCAAGAAGAAGACTGCCGAGAAGCCAAAGGCTGAGAAACTGCTGGCATTCGACCTGGAAAACTGTCGCGACCGCATTGTGCGCGTAACAGATAATTCGGCTCGCATGGGCGATGCCGTGCTTAAGGGCGACACACTCTACTATCAGGCTTCGTTCGAAGGTGGAGTTGACCTGTGGGTACACTATCTGCGCGACGATAAGACCGAACTGCTGATGAAGGGTGTGGGCCGTGGCCGAATGTATGCCGACAAGAAGTTTAATAACCTGTTTCTGGCTACAAGAGGCGGCATCAAGAAGCTGGATCTGGGCAAGAAATCTACCAAGAATGTAGACTTTGAGACTGTGTTCAACTATCGTCCATACGAGGAGCGTGAATACCTGTTCGACCACATCTGGCGCCAGGTTAAGGATAAGTTCTATGTAGAGAATCTGCACCAGGTAGACTGGGAAGGCTATCGCGACAACTATCGCCGATTCCTACCTTATATTAATAATGAGTACGACTTCAAGGATATGCTGAGCGAGATGCTGGGCGAGCTGAACGCATCGCACACTGGTGCCAGATATTATCCAGATGGCGCAACACTAAGTACTGCTTCGCTGGGCGTGTTTATCGACCAGAACTATCAGGGCGACGGACTGCGTATCGAGGAGGTGATAAAGCGTTCGCCATTGGCACAGAAAAAGACCGGCGTGGTGGCTGGATGCGTGATCGAGGCTATCGACGGTGTGACTATCAAGGCAGGCGACGACTACTTCCCACTGCTGGATGGCAAGGCTGGCAAGCCCGTACGACTGACCATCCTGAATCCTGCAACAGGCAAGCGTAACGACGTGACTATCAAGGCTATAAGTCGTGGCACTCAGAATGAGTTGCTGTATAAGCGTTGGGTTGATCGCCAGCGCGAGATGACTGATAGCCTGTCGGGTGGCAAGTTGGCTTATGTGCATGTGAAGGCAATGGACAGCCCAAGCTACCGTACGGTTTATCGTGAACTGCTGAGCGACAAGAACCGCAATCGTGTGGCTGCTGTGGTAGACGAGCGACACAACGGTGGCGGCTGGTTGCACGACGACTTGTGCACACTGCTTAGCGGTAAGAAGTATCAGGAGTTTGTGCCTCATGGTAAGTATGTAGGTTCCGACCCATACAACAAGTGGGTTAAGCCATCGTGCGTGCTGATGTGCGAAGACGACTATAGCAACGGTCACGGTTTCCCATGGGTATACAAGGAACTGAAGATAGGTAAGCTGATAGGTGCACCAGTGGCTGGCACCATGACTGCCGTATGGTGGGAGACTCTGCAAAACGGTATGGTATTCGGTATTCCTCAGGTGGGTTGCCGCGATATGCGTGGTGTGTTCGGCGAGAACTCAACGCTCTATCCTGATATCGAAGTGTATAACACGCCCGAGGATTATATCAACGGTCGCGACCGTCAGTTGGAGCGTGCTGTAGAGGAGATGCTCCGCTAGAAATACTTGGTGATGCGGGCGTTATCAAAATTGTTCATCTCGCGGATCATGCGAACAGCAGAATCAACTATCGGGAATGCACAGAGTGCGCCAGTGCCTTCGCCCAGTCGTAGACCAAGATTAAGCAGGGCTTTTGCACCCATCGCATCGAGCATGCGCTTGTGGCCGCTCTCATCGCCACAGTGAGTAAAAATCATATAGTCATGAGCTGCAGGATATAGCTTAACAGCTACCAGCGCACAGGCTGTCATTATAAAGCCGTCGACAAGTATCACCAAGTGCTTCTCGGCGGCTTTTAGCATGGCGCCGATGGCGGCTATCATCTCGAATCCGCCGAAGTAGATTAGCGGGTCGCCGCTGTAGCGGCGAACTGCTTCGCTCAGCACCTCGTATTTGTGGCGGATGCCATCGGTGTTAAGGCCGGCGCCGGCACCTATGCAGTCTTGCAATGGGATATCGGTAAACAGATGCATCCAGATGCTGGATGGCGACGTGTTGGCTATGCCCATCTCGCCGATGCTGAGAATGCGGCAGCCTTCGCTGATGCAGTCGTCTACCAAGTCGCAACCAATCTCGATGGCGCGATCAAACTCTTGTTCGGTCATTGCTGGTTCGTGCAGAAAATTGCGTGTGCCGCGGGCTATCTTGCGATCGATGATGCCATCTATGCCCGACAGGTCGTAATC
>Ga0310786_10013415_pt1 | contig 10112 bp, 6 predicted proteins | sample AusTroGonzalo_MG_FD_203881 | JGI IMG/M metagenome (GOLD analysis project Ga0310786, IMG submission 203881) | Bovine rumen microbial communities from tropical cattle in Woodstock, Queensland, Australia - Gonzalo_03 (v2) (version 2) | ecosystem: Host-associated > Mammals > Digestive system >... | reverse complement strand
ATACTTCTTATAGTTATCCTTGGTGGGGAAGGTAGCGGTGTAGGCGTTGCGCAGCGAGTCCTCATAGGCCAGACGCTTGGCGTTAGCGGCAATCTCCTCCTCGGTGGCGACCACTTTGGGCTCACCAGCCACAGGAGGAATAATCTCAAAGGTGAGAGGTGAAAGGTGAGAGGTGAAACCATCTGCCAATACCAGCGTCATGCTGCTGTCCTGGCGCACATCTATCTTGTCGAAAGCGTAGCGGTTGCCGTCGGTGACCCAGACGAGCAGGTCGCCGAGGCCAGTGGTCAGTGAGGCTTGTCCGTTGGCATCGCTGGTCATGGTGGCCAGCGTGTAGTACTCGGCATAGTTGTAGAGCTTGAACTTCACCTGTGCGCCCTTGACCGGCTTACCGTCTGCGCTCACTGTCACCGTCACGCGGCGCGTGGGGGCATAGTGGCTGAGCAGATTCAGCTCGGAATACATGCTGGTGCGCTTCACCACTTCCTCGTCGCCCTTATATTTACCGAAAGCCTTGGTGTGCACCATCATGCAGCGGGTACTCGGCACCGAGAACCACCCCATATTTAGCTGTGGGTCAGGCTCACAGGCTCCCATAAATTTCCACTCGCCGTCGACGTATACCTCCACCCATGCGTGGTTGTCGTCGCAGTGCGCCCAGCGGGGGGTGTAGCATTGGCGGGCGGGGATGCCCACGGCACGCAACGCCGTAACCGTGAAGGTACTCTCTTCTCCGCAGCGGCCAAGAGAGGTACGCATGGTAGCCAACGGAGCCGAGGTGCGGCTGTCGCTGGCGCGGTAAGCCACATGCTCGTGGCACCAGTGGTTCACCTCCAGCGCGGCCTCCTCGATGCTCATCTCCCCTACCCTATCCTTCAACGCCCTGTAAAACACCATGCGGGCAGTGTCGAGGTTTTCGTTGTTCACCCTGTACACCAGCACGAAATGGCGGAAGACATCCTCGGGGATATCCTTGCCCCACGGCATCTCCTTGCGCGCCTTGAAGGCATAGCGTACCTGCTGCAGGTAAAACTCTGGCTCATAGTCGGCCAAGTCGCTCAGCGGCATATAGGCATAGAGGAATTCCATCGCCTCGCGCTCCATGCGCGACAACGTGTCGAGCCTGGGAACACGGACGTCGCCGTCCGCATAACCGAATCCTTTCCACCTGTTTTCAAAATCCTTATGGACTTCGTCACGATAACTTTTGTCAGTAATAAAATGCGGGTCGCGATGGCACGAAGCCAGCAGCAACACGCCCATAGCCAATAGGACTATTTTCTTCATAACATATTAATATTATCAATCAGTTGACGCACCAGGCCGGCGTCGGTCTGCACGGTGCCGTCGGGCAGGGTGGTCTTGCACGAGCCGTGCACCTCCGTAACTCCCGTTCTCTCTATCAGTTGCCGCACGTTGGAAGGGGTGATGCCGCTCCCAGCCAAAATGGAAATACCCAATCCTTCGGCACTCGTTACCAACTTTCGCAGAACTTCTTCACCCTCAAGGGCTGTAGGTCGCTGCCCGGAGGTGAGCAGCCGCGTACAGCCAGCCTCGGCAACAGCCCGCAAGGCCTCCAACGGCTCTTGCCAAGCCTCGTCGAAAGCACGGTGAAACGTCACCTCCATTGGGGCCACCAGCTGCACCATGCGACGTGTAAGCTCAACGTTCACAACACCTTCCGCTGTGAGAAAACCCACCACCACAGCATGCGCACCCAGCTCTTTACAGCGCAGTATCGTGCGTTCGATAGTGGCAATCTCGGTGGCGTTGTAGCAGAAATCGCCCGCCCGCGGGCGCACCAGCACATGGGTCCGCAGGCCAAGCGTGCGAACACAATAGGCGATGTCGTCGTCCGACGGCGTCAGGCCGCCGCACCCCAGGTCGCGGCACAACTCCACCCGCCGTGCACCGCCCTCTTTAGCCGCCACGGCCGAAGCCCTCGACGGCGTGCAAATCTCCACTTGAATCATGCGGCAAAGATACGAAAAAAAATCAAAATTCCACCCAGTAAAATTATATCGTGCACGACATAATTACCCCGTCACCTGTCAACCGACCCACCTCGGCAGCGTTCTTTCCCTCGACAGCCGACAACTCCACCCCTCCAGCCATCCAATATTCAAAAATACACAACACACTGACTTTCAATGTATAAAATACCAAACAAATATCCCACAAATACTTACATCGTTGAAAATCAGCCCAAAGGACATACTTTGTGCGACCGTGGTGCGACTGTGGTGCGACCGTTGTCCGACCGTTGTCCGACAAAAGTCGGAGAACAGCCGTTTCACGGTCGGACGAATATCGGGGCAGAATTGGCGTCGTCCAGATTATATCGTGCACGACATAATTACAAAATACATGGCTCTCGTCCGGACAAAAAAAGGGCAGGTGTCAGCACCTGCCCTTAACGTAATTTTAACGTTTGGCTTATTTCAATTTTTTGAGGATTTCGAGGGTCTGGTTCCAGAACATCTCGACGGTCTTGATTTCGATGCGCTCGTCGGGACTGTGGACACCACGGAGCGTGGGACCGTAGCTAATCATATCCATGTTGGGATACTTCTGACCGATGAGGCCGCACTCAAGGCCTGCATGGATGGCGCGGACGACGGGTTCCTTGCCATACATCTTCTTGTAGACGTCGACACCGACCTTCAGCACACGGCTGTCGGGGTTGGGCGTCCAACCCGGGTAGCCGTCGCCGTGGCTGACCTTGGCACCAATCATGCGGAAGGTAGCTTCAATCTTGGCGGCAGCGGCCATCTTGGCGCTCTCCACACTGCTGCGCTGCGAAGTGGCGATGTGTATCTTGCTGCCCTTCATCTTGATGGAAGCGAGGTTAGTGCTGGTTTCCACGAAGTTCTCTATCTCGCGGCTCATGGCCAGCACACCATGGGCGCAGGCATAGAGCACGTTGACGAGCTTCTCCTGGGTCTCCTTGTCGATGACTTTTTTGGGCATCTCAACGTCGCGCAGTTCGAACACCAGGTCAGGCTCGGTGCTGCGGAACTCGAACACCATGGCTTTGGCCATCTTGGTGACCATGGTCTTGAAGGTACGGACGTCCTTCTCGGGAACGGTAACGACGGCCTCGGCTTCGCGGGCGATGGCGTTGCGCAGGTTGCCGCCGTCGATGGTAGCCATGCGCATGCCATGACGGTAAGTGCCTTCCCAGAGGATGCGGTTGATGAGCTTGTTGGCGCAGCCGCGACCGCGGTTGATATCGTCGCCGCTGTGGCCGCCCTTCAGACCGCTGACATGCAGACGGAAGGCCTTGCAACCCTTGGGGGCGGGCACAAGCTTGTAGTCAATCTCGACGGTGGTGTCGATGCCACCGGCACAGCCGATGCAGTACTCACCCTCGTCCTCATCGTCAAAATTGAGGAGTATGTCGCTCTTGAGCCAGCTCTTGCTGAGGCCAGCGGCGCCGGTGAGGCCGGTTTCCTCGTCGACGGTGATGAGGGCTTCCAGGGCGGGGTGCTGTATTTTCTTATCCTCGAGGATGGCGAGGATGGTGGCTACGCCGATGCCGTCGTCGGCACCGAGGGTGGTGCCGTCGGCAGTGAGCCATTCACCGTCCAGCACCGGCTGGATGGCGTCCTTCATAAAGTCGAACTTCTTGCTGCTGTTCTTCTCGCAGACCATGTCCATGTGAGCCTGGAGGCAGACCATAGGGCTCTTCTCGTAGCCTTTGGTGGCAGGCTTGCGGATAAGGACATTGCCGAGCTTGTCGCTCTTGGTTTCGAGGCCGTGTTCCTTGCCCCACTTCACGAGGTAGGCGCTGATGCGCTCCTCATGCTTCGACGGACGCGGAATCTGCATGATTTCACCGAAATAATGCCACACACGCGCGGGCTTAAGGTCTTTCAATACGTCTTTCTGCTGTTTCATAGGTATGCTGTTTTATTATTTGTTTTCCGCGTGCAAAATTACACATTTTCACGCACATGGCAAAATATATTTTTCCAAAATGTCACAGGCGGATAATCATCTCTATCGGGTAGTGGTCGGAAATATAGGGAACACCATAGTCACCATCGAGGGTACGGAAGCGCTCTACCTTGACCTCCCTCACAAAGAAGTGGTCGATTAACGAAGGTCTGTCTTTGCCAAAACCAGTATAGGTGTCCTTGTGGCTGGTGTTTCTGGTCATCTCTCGTGCCGCCTTCAATCCCACCTTATAGAAAGCATTGAAAATGGTGTCGTCGATAGTGGAATTCATATCACCTCCAAGAATGACTGGGATGTCCTCACTCTCGTCCGTAAGCTTGGCGAGATACTTTGCCGACTCGGCGCGGGCCACAGGACCCCTGTGATCGAGGTGCGTGTTGTAATAATAGAACGACTGCCCACTTATCTTGTCGGTGAAGAACACCGATGTGACCGTGCGGTAGCATGCGGCATCCCATCCTTTGCTCGGTTCCAACGGCGTTTCGCTCAACCACGAAGTGCCAACTATCTGGGCTACCAAGCGTGTGGTGTCGTAGTAGATGGCCATGAACTCGCCGGCCTCCTTGCCGTCGTCGCGACCCACGCCGACACGGCGGTAGGCGGGCAGACAACTGTCGAGGTATCTCAGTTGGTCAATCAATGCCTCCTGCAGGCCGATGGCCGCGGGCTTTTCCTCGCTGATCATCCGCACTACAGCCGCCTTTCGGTTGGGCCAGCCGTTCTCGCCATCAATATTGTTCCACGAATTATAGCGGATATTAAACGATATAACTTTCAGTTCTTGCGCTTCTACACCCTGTGCCAATACGACAAGAGCCGCAACAAACAATAATCTGTAGAACTGTTTCATGATATTGAGCTCACTGGTTCAGACTTACGACTTGCCAACTGCGCTATCGCATAGCGTGGCAGCGAGGCTGTCGCTTCATTTCTTTTTGTTTTTGGGCTTCGGTTCCGGCAGTGCGTCGCAGGTGACGCGTACCAACGCCGAGAGGTAGTCGCGGTCGTCCACATCCTCGATGTAGAAGTGGGGCTTGGCGCCGTCGTAGGGAGGACGGAGGTCTTCTGCGCGCAGCAACCTCCGCCCCTCTTCGGTGGGTTTTACATAGAATCCGTTGTCGCAGACGAGGCCGAAAGGCTTTCCGCAGCAATAGACGCAGTAATCGCCGAACATCTTGCGGGCGGTTATCTCTCCCGCACCGCCGCATTGGTCGACGATATACTGTACAAAATCTGGATTGCTTGCCATAAACTATCTTTTATGATTCATATTTCATCTCCGCCGCCATTGATATTAAGCCGACTTCGTCAACAGGATATGGGATAATTCCATGTGAACATTCGTTTTCGTCCGTCCTATTCTTCTTGAAGTTCTCCGCCTGCTCAAAGATGGCTTTGAATACTTCGTCGCGGGTTTTAGGCGGATAGCCGTGTTTTGCAAGAGTAAGGATTATCTGAACTTTCAATTGGGCCTTGATGTCGGCTTTCTTGTCCCAGTCGATATACTGTGTATTGTCGTCAACCTCATTTTTTACATCTTTTGCAATGGCAACGTATTGTTCTTCTGTGTATTTGTCAAGAAAACCATACCGCTCCGCCACTGATTTCAGGATGTCATAGAAAGCTTTCACCTCGATGTTGGGAATGCCGTCGGGCAGTACGCTGTCTTTCTTGATTTCCTCGAAGAGGTCTGCCAACTGTTTGGCCACCTCCGTCACAATCTCGTCCGCCAGCACGATGTCGTCCGTGCGGTCGTTGTATTTGTCAATGATGCCGTTCAGGCGGTCGGTAAAGCTGACGGCCTTCACTTTGTTCACCTTCTTCACGCTGTCGATGACCCGCTTCAGCAGCTGCTCCATCAGTTTGACCTTGGTGTTTTGATAAGGCAGACGTTTGAGGCGTTCCATATACTGCGAAGCCAGCATATCGATTTGCTCGGCATTGTCGAGCCGCATGGTGTTGATGGCCACCACCTCTTCCGAAATCAACGCTTCGTTGACCAGCTTCAACACATGCTTGTTCATCTGCGTGGCATCGGGCGATTCACCTGTGGTGGTCTTGTAGATGACAGAGCGCACGCCCGTGAAGAAATGCACGTCGTTGACCTCGTCCTTCGCTATGCGCTCGTCGTTGTTGCACATGTTGTAGGCCGACTTCATGATAGTGGTGTGCTTCATGAAACGCTTCTCCGTCTCGTCGGTCTGCTGCATCCGTTCGGCAGCCTGTTGCAAGGTGTCCAACTGCTCGAGTGGCGTTCCCGTGAAGAACTTCGAGTAGTCGAAGCCCGTATACATGCGGCGCAGCAAATCCAGCTCGTCCTTGAACAGCTTCACGGCTGCGTCGATGGTCTCCACCGGTGTCTCGTTCTGCCCGCCGTTGGCGTACCGCTTCATCGCCTGGTTGAACTTCTTCTTAATGCCCAGATAGTCGACAATCAATCCTTTGTCTTTACCAGGATAGTTGCGGTTCACGCGGCTCACGGTCTGTATCAGCGTGTGCATCTGCAATGGCTTGTAGCAGTACATCGTGTCCAGACAGGGCACGTCGAAGCCCGTAATCCACATATCCACCACGATGGCAATCTTGAAGTTCGACTTCTCTTCTTTGAACTGCAAGTCGAGTTTCTTGCGCTCCTCGTCGGTTCCCAGCAGGTTGTACAGCTCGGGGGCGTCGTCTTTCTGACGGATGCACACCATCTTGATTTTCTCGATAGGCCTTATCTTCTCGGCCTCCTCCTTGGTTAGCTCCTCGCCGTCGCTGCAAATCTTCTTCTCTGCCCATTCGGGCCGCATGGCGACAATCTCCTTGTAGATGGCAAAGGCAATCTCGCGTGTGGCGCAGACAATCATCGCCTTGCCCTTCACAGTGCTGCCTTCCTCCACGCGACGTTCGTAGTGCTGCAGGAAATCGATAGCCAAGCGGTGAATCAGGTCGGGACTGTTGAGCAGCACACTCATCTGTGTCATCGCCTTCTTGCTCTCTTCAATCTGGTATTCCGAAGAGCCTTCCTCAGCACATTTGTCGTAGTAGGCTTCTATCTGCTTGATGAGTTCGCTGTCGGCAAACACGTGCGACGCGCGTCCCTCGTACATGATGGTCTTGGTGATGCCGTCCTCTACGGCTTCTATCATCGAGTACTCATCCACCACGCCACCGAACACATCCAGCGTGGCGTCGATGGGGGTGCCGGTGAAGCCCACATAGGTGGCGTTGGGCAGCGAGTCGCGCAGGTACTTGGCAAAGCCGTAGGAGCGTTTCACCCCCTTGTCGGTAATCTCCACCTTCTCCTCCAGAGAGGTCTGCGAGCGGTGTGCCTCGTCGCTGATGCAGATGATGTTGGCGCGGTTAGAAAGCAGGTTGATGTCCTTGGAGAACTTTTGTATGGTGGTGAGGAACACACCGCCGCTGGTGCGTCCTTGCAGCTTGTCTTTCAGGTCCTCGCGGCTCTCCACCTGTTCTATCACGCTGTCGCCTACAAACTGCTTGGCGTTGAGCAGCAGGCGCGACAGTTGGTCATCCAAGTCGGTGCGGTCGGTGATGAGGATAATGGTGGGGCTGCACAGCGCTTTGCTCTTCATCAGCAGGCGCGTGAGGAACAGCATGGTGAGCGACTTGCCGCAACCCGTGGCGCCGAAGTAAGTGCCACCCTTGCCGTCGCCGCCGGGGTTGAGCTTGCTATGGTTGAGGATATTCTGATAGAGCGAACGGGCGGCGAAATACTGCGGATAGCGGCAGATGAACTTCTGCTCGTTCTTCGAGGTGTCGGGGAAATAGACGAAGTTGTGGATGACGTCGACAAGGCGTTCCTTGCGGAACAATCCGGCAATCATTGTCTTCAGCGAGTTGATGCCGTCGCAGCCTTTGTCTTTGGCGTTCACCTTACGCCAGGCGTAGAAGAATTCGTAGGGGGTGTAGAGTGTGCCGAACTTGTTGTTCACCCCGTCGGAGATGACGATGAAGGCGGTGTATTTGAACAGCGCGGGGATATCCCTGCGGTAGCGGATAGTGAGCTGTTTGTATGCGTCTTCTATGGTGGTGTTCTGCTTCAAGGCGTTCTTGAACTCAAACACCACTACCGGCAGGCCGTTGAGGAAGATGATGGCGTCGGGGATGCGGTGTTGCAGTCCTATGATGTCGAACTGGTTCACCACCTTGAAGATGTTGTGCTTCTGGTTCGCCTCGTCGAAGGCAATGGGATAGATATAGAGGTTCTGCTTAGTGGGGTCTTCTCGTTTCAACGAAAAGCCGTCCATCAGCAGGTTGAGTGTCTGTTTGTTCTCGGAATAGAGTGTGCCGCCCTGCTTCTGCGTGATGATGCGGATTGCCGCCTCGACTTCCGTGTCGGTGATGCCGTCGTTCTTGTAGCGGCTGCGCAGGTAATGGGCCAGGTCGTCGCGCAGCACAACCTCGTCAAGGTCGCGCACAATATTTTCACCCTTGACATAATCATACCCTTGTTCCTGCAGCAGGGTGATGATGGATAGCTCTAACTGACTTTCGTTGAAGTATGGCATAGGTTATTCCTCTTTTGTCAATTCATTATATAATGCCAGTCCTTTCACCGTCAGCAGGTATTTCTGGCGTGGATGGTTCGGTCGGTCGGGGTACTTTCTACGCACAAACTTCTCCTTCAAAGCCGGTTCAAGGTGGGTATCCAAAAAACTCTGTCGATGTTTGAGCTTTTTGATATCCATTATTTGGTTGATGCTTAATTCTTCGTATGCAATGACCCGTACAAGTTCAATTATATCCTCGTTATTTGTATAGAACTTACTGTCTGTATTTAAGTTTATTACAAACGAGCTTGTACGGTACTTGTGCGGTACTTGTGCGGTACTTGTGCGGGAACTTGAGGGGGTGCTTGCGGGGGTAGTTGCGGGGGTGGTTTGCTCCACTTTGGTCGCAGGCCGTTCGCTGTCGCTCAGGCAGGAGGGGGTGGAGAGATTGGGTTGTACTCTCCATTCTTCGGTGGGGTGGATATGCAGGTAGCGGTTGCGCAAATCCCACTGCTCGCCCAGCAAGAGGTTGCGGAAGAAGCGTTCCAGATAGATGGGAGTGTACTCAATCCCTTTCGCCACGTTGCGGTAGTTGGCTCGTACCAGTGCGTTGCGGAAATACCAAGAATGTTTTGCAAACAAGTCGTTGTCCACTTCAAATCCCAGCGAACGCAGATATTGTATGGTGAAGACGGCCGTGGTACGGGTGTTACCTTCAGCAAAGGCATGTATCTGCCAAAGGCCTGAGACAAAACGGGTCAGGTGGTTTATCATTTCGTCATGTTTTTTGCCCTTGTAGGTGTAGGCGCGTTCCTGCTCAAGGTCGTAGTCGATTGCGCGACGCAAGTCTTCCCAATTCAGATAAAGCACCGTGTCGCCTTCCAACACCCATTCCTTCTTGGTAATGTCGTAGGTACGGAATTCACCAGCGTGTTTCATCACACCTTCAAAGATTCGACGATGCACCGATTGGTAGCCGCCTGTTGTGAAGTCGAAAGTGGGACTCGACAACACCTTCACGATATTCGACGAAACTCGGTCGGCCTCTTCCGTGTCCTCGTCGTGAGTGTCGTGTGCAGACTTGGTGATATAATATTGATTGACGAGTTCACGTGCTTCATCGATAGTGATGTCACCTTCGATGTGCCGACGAGCGGTATCTTGTAGATACTCTGAAACCTTCAAGCCATCCACAGCTTGAAGTCCTATTGCTGTCTGCCAGTAACCGGCCTTTTCCTGTTGTGCCGGTTCCCCTTGGCGTATATACTCGTCGAAATTCAAATAACCGTCTTTCATATTATTGCTTCCTTTCGTTGAAGTATGGCATAACACTATTTGTATTCTGTTGGTTCGTTATCGTTTACTTGTTCGGTGATCCTTCGGTGATGGTTCGACGATTGTCCTGTAACTTATAGACTGACTGCAAGCCTATAGCAACGCTCCCTCAAATTGGATTGGAAATATATCGAAATAATCGTGCATTATTTTACGCGTTTGCCATACTACGCATTTCTACGAATGGCATCCACAATACTCTCGGTATTCCATCTCACAATTTCTTTTGCTCTAGTTGACACAACTCTTGAAATGTTAATCTGTCCCCATGGAACTACTCCTATTATGGGAATATTATTTGCAATAGCTTTGTCCAACTCC
>Ga0310786_10013413_pt1 | contig 10112 bp, 9 predicted proteins | sample AusTroGonzalo_MG_FD_203881 | JGI IMG/M metagenome (GOLD analysis project Ga0310786, IMG submission 203881) | Bovine rumen microbial communities from tropical cattle in Woodstock, Queensland, Australia - Gonzalo_03 (v2) (version 2) | ecosystem: Host-associated > Mammals > Digestive system >... | reverse complement strand
CACGACTCACTGGCAGAGGCCTCCACCTTTATCGAGGTCATCGAGAAACGTCAGGGACTGAAAGTGGCCTGCCTCGAGAGCATCGGCTACGAGCAAGGATGGCTCTCGGCTGACGAGATCCGCCGTGTGGCACAGCCTATGATTAAGAACCAATACGGACAATATCTACTGAAATTGCTTGACAATGAACGTGATTGATACAGAGATAGCAGGCGTGAAAATCATCGAGCCCCGCATCTTCGGGGATGCTCGTGGATACTTCTTTGAGAGTTTTAGCGTGCGTGACTTCGCTGAGCAGACGGGTATGCAGGTGACTTTCGTGCAGGACAACGAGTCGAAGTCGCGCTACGGTGTTGTTCGTGGATTGCATTTCCAGAAGCCGCCTTATGCACAGTCGAAATTGGTGCGTGTGGTCAGTGGTACGGTACTCGATGTGGCCGTCGACATCCGTAAGGGTTCGCCCACCTATGGCCGTCATGTGGCTGTGGAACTCAGCGGCGAGAACCACCGTCAGCTCTTCCTTCCCAAGGGGATGGCCCACGGCTTTGCCGTGCTGAGCGACGAGGTGGTGTTCCAATACAAATGCGACGAATACTACCACCCTGAGTCGGAAGGGGCTATCGCTTGGGATGACCCCACGTTGGCCATCGACTGGCGGCTGCCGAAAGAGGCCGTGCTGCTCTCGGAGAAAGACAGCCATCACCCTAAGTTTAACGATTTTATCACCCCCTTCGAATGAATATTCTCGTCACAGGTGCCAATGGTCAATTAGGTAGGCACTTCCGATTACTTGCCCCTCAGTCGCAATACGACTGGCTCTTCACCGACGTGGAGGAACTCGACATTACCTCTCCCGACGCGGTGAACGCTTGGATTGACGAGCATTCCGTCCGGATGATTGTCAACTGTGCTGCCTATACCAATGTGGACCGTGCCGAGAGCGATGAGGCGACGGCTCTCCGCATTAACGGGGATGCCGTAGGTAATATGGCGGCAGCCATGAAGAGGGTAGGGGGCACACTGATACATTTCTCCACCGACTATGTCTTCGGGGGCACACTTCACAACACTCCCTGCACAGAAGAGGAGCTCCCCAATCCCACGGGAGCCTACGGACGCACCAAACTGGCAGGCGAGAAGGCAACCGAGGCCTGTCATCACTTGATATTCCGCACCTCGTGGCTCTACAGCGAATACGGCAAAAACTTCCTGCTTACCATGCTGCGCCTCACGGCCGAGAAGCCCGAGTTGCGGGTGGTCTTCGACCAGGTGGGTACCCCCACTTACGCTGGCGATTTGGCAAAAGCGGTCTTCATCCTTATCGAGAATGGCGACTATCGGCAGCAGGAGGGCATCTTCCACTTTGCCAACGAGGGCGTCTGCAGCTGGTATGACTTCACCAAGGAGATTGCCCGTCAGAGTGGACACACCGCCTGCCGCATCCTCCCTTGTCACAGCAATGAATACCCCAGCCCTGTGAAGAGGCCGGCTTATTCGGTGCTCGACAAGACCAAATTCAAGAACACCTTCCATCAAGAAATACCCTACTGGACTGACAGCGTGGCTGTTTGTCTAAAGAATATATCATGAAGAATTTTGCACTCATAGGGGTTGGCGGATATATCGCTCCGCGTCACCTGAAAGCCATCAAGGAGACGGGTAACGATTTGATATCGGCCTACGACAAGAACGACTCTGTCGGCATCATCGACAGCTTCTTCCCCCGTGCCTCGTTTTTCACCGAGCAGGAGCTCTTCGACCGTCACAACAACCATGTGAAGGCTCAAGGCATCAATATCGACTACCTCACCGTCTGTTCGCCCAACTACCTGCACGACGCCCATACCCGCTACGGTCTCCGTCTGGGTTGCGACGTCATCTGCGAGAAGCCCGTGGCCCTCAGCCCGTGGAATATCGAAGCGTTGGAGCAGGTCGAGAAGGAGACGAACCATCAGGCCTTCACCATCTTCCAGTTGCGCCTGCACCCTTCCGTGATTGCGCTGAGGAAGAAGATAGAGGAGGGACCGAAGGACAAGGTCTACGATGTCGACCTCACCTATATCACACCTCGTGGCTATTGGTACTACGCTTCTTGGAAGGGAAATATCCAGAAGAGCGGCGGTGTGGCCACCAATATCGGCGTGCATTTCTACGACATGCTGCAGTGGGTTTTCGGACCGGTGCAGAAGAGCGTGGTGCATGTGGCTAGTCACGACCGTGTGGCGGGCTACCTCGAATTGCGTCAGGCGCGTGTGCGCTATTTTCTCAGCATCAACGGTGAGCACCTGCCGCAGGGTGTTACGGGGAGTTACCGATCCATCACCGTGGATGGCGAGGAGTTTGAGTTCAGCAATGGCTTCACCGACCTCCACACCCGTAGCTACGAGGAAATTCTTGCAGGCCGCGGATTCCGTATCTCCGAGGCCAAATCCTGTATCCAGACCGTCTATGACATCCGCCACGCGGAACCCGTGGGCCTCACGGGCGACTACCACCCCATGGCTAAATATCCGTTAACTAAACACCCTTTTGGATGGTAGTGGAATTAAGAATTAAAAATTAAGAATTAAGAATTGAGCGAACAGGTATATATTCACGAAAGTTCCTATATTGATGAGGGCGTCACTTTGGGCAAAGGCACCAAGGTGTGGCACTTCTGTCATATCCAGTCAGGTGCCACCTTGGGCGAGAACTGCTCGCTGGGACAGAATGTAAACATCGGTCCCAATGTGAAGATAGGCAACGGTGTGCGCATCCAGAACAATGTCTCCGTATATGAAGGGGTGGAGATAGAGGACAATGTCTTCCTCGGCCCCAGTTGTGTCTTCACCAATGTGCTTATGCCTCGGTTGGATAGACCTGCCAATGGCCATTATGAGCGCACGCTGGTCAAGGAGGGTGCCTCGATAGGTGCCAATGCTACCATCGTCTGCGGACACATCATTGGCCGTCATGCGCTGGTGGGTGCCGGTGCCGTGGTAACCAAAGATGTACCCGATTATGCCATTGTTGCCGGCGTACCCGCAAAGATAATAGGCAGAACAGACCAACAACTTTAACCTTTAACCGTTAACCTTTAACCGTTATAATGCAGTTCCGCGACCTACATAGACAATACGACGCCATGCGTGCCGAGATGGACGAAGCCCTCTTGAAGGCCGCCCATAGCGGTGCCTATATCATGGGTCCGCAGGTGGCGGAATTGGAGCAGCAGTTGGCCGATTATGTGGGCGTGAAACACTGCATCACCTGCGCCAATGGCACTGATGCCCTGTGCATGGCTCTTATGGCTCTTGATATTGGTACGGGCGATGCTGTCTTCGTGCCCGACTTCACCTTCTTCGCCACCGCTGAGGTGGTGGCCATGACTGGAGCAACACCCATTTTTGTCGATGTGGACAAGGATACCTATAACATCGACATCCACGACCTAAGGAAAAAATATTATGACCTCATAGAGCAAGAGGGACTCTTGCCTAGGGCGGTGATTGCTGTCGACCTCTTTGGACAGCCTGCCAATTATGAGCAACTCATTGAAGAATGTCACGGGCTGGTAATGAATCTCATTGAAGATGGCGCCCAGGGATTTGGTGGAGCTATAGGAAACAGTAAAGCCTGCTCCTTCGGTGATATCGCCACCACCTCGTTCTTCCCTGCAAAACCGTTAGGCTGTTATGGAGATGGAGGTGCTCTTTTCACTGACGACGACTACTGTGCCGACCTGTTGCGTTCTTTGCGTGTACACGGCAAAGGAACCGATAAATACGACAATGTACGACTCGGCCTTAATTCCCGCTTGGATACACTGCAAGCGGCTGTGCTGCAGGTGAAGTTTAGCCATTTCGAGGATGAACTCAAGGCGGTAAACAGAATTGCGCAGAAATATGATGAACTTCTTGCAGGGAAAGTAAAGACTCCCGTGGTGCCCGAAGGATACACCTCCTCGTGGGCACAATATACCATCCAGACCGACCACCGCGATGAGCTGCAGGCTCGCCTGAAGGCTGCCGGCATTCCCTCGATGGTCTACTACCCCCGTACCATGAGTCAGCAGACCGCCTTCGCTTGCCTCCATCAGAACCCATGTCCTATGGCGGAACTGCTCACCAAGACGGTCCTCTCGCTCCCCATGCACCCATATCTCACTGATGAAGAAATTGAAAACATAGTATCTATTGTCTTAACTACTTGACTTCTTAACTACTTAACTACTAAAAAATGATGACGTTGAGCGACATAAGAATCTGCATTATAGGCCTCGGATACGTAGGTCTGCCCCTGGCACGTCTCTTCTCGACGAGGTATCCCACCGTGGGCTTCGACATCGACAGCCGCCGTGTGGAAGTGCTGATGCAGGGACACGACGACACCCTCGAGGTGGAGGACGACCTGCTTCAGGAGGCTATCAACAACCATGGCTTCCGTTGCACCTCGTCGCTCGACGACATCAAAGGCTGCAACCTCTATATCGTTGCTGTTCCCACGCCTGTGGACGACAACAACCGTCCCGACCTCACCCCTCTGCTCAGAGCCTCCGAGACGGTGGGCAAGGTCCTCTCGCAGGACGATATCGTCATCTACGAAAGTACCGTCTATCCCGGTGTTACCGAGGAGGAATGTCTTCCAGTCATTGAGCGGGTGTCGGGATTGAAACTCAACGTCGATTTCTACGCTGGCTATAGCCCCGAGCGTATCAACCCCGGTGATAAAGAACACCGCGTGGAGACCATCCGCAAGGTTACCTCGGGTTCCACACCCGAAGCGGCCGACCTCGTTGACGACTTCTACAACAGCGTGCTTCTCAATGGCACCCACAAAGCCCCCTCCATCAAGGTGGCTGAGGCCTCGAAGATTATTGAGAACTCGCAGCGCGATGTCAATATCGCCTTCGTCAACGAGTTGGCCAAGATATTCAACGCCATGGGTATCGACACCCACGACGTGCTCGAAGCCGCTGCCAGCAAGTGGAACTTCATCAATCTCAACCCTGGTTTGGTGGGCGGCCATTGTATCTCGGTCGACCCCTACTACCTCATCCAGAAGTCGCAACTCTACGGTGTGCTGCCGCGTGTGATGAGCAACGCCCGTCGCCTCAACAACTCGATGGGTGCCTATGTGGCCAACCAGACCATCCGTCAGATGAACCTCAAAGGGGTGCCCGTCAAGGACGCCCGCATCCTTATTCTGGGCTTCTCCTTCAAGGAGAACTGCCCCGATATACGCAACACCAAGGTAGTGGACATCTACCACACCCTTCGGGAATATACCCCCAATATCACTTTCTACGACCCTTGGGTGGATCCTGCAAAAGCCCTCGGCGAATATGGCATAGAAATTGAGAATTCAAAAATGAAAATTGAAAAATCTCAGTTCGACGTAGCTATACTGGCTGTGGCTCACGACGCTTTCCTTTCCCTCGACCTCCGCGCGCTGGTGCCTCAACCCGGCGTGATCTACGATGTGAAAGGCATATTACCAAGAACAATAATCGACGCACGACTATAAAGCAATAATAATATGAATGTTAGAAGTATAAATCCTTTCAGGAAAATTTCCTTCTGGGCGGTCAAGAAATACCGCCATTCCACCATCTCCCAGTGGTATGTGCTGACGATGGATATCTTTATTTTCCTGTTCGCATTTTTCATGATGGAAGCACTCCGTCAGGGTGGCTTTAACGACATGACCTTCCGGGGGATGCTCTTCAAGCTTATCGTTTCGTTTGTCGTAACGCTGGTGTTCTTCCTATTCACGGGCTCCTATCGCGGCATCATCCGTCATGCGGGCATGAGCGATATCTACAAGATTATCGTGGCTACCGTTGGACCGGCATTGCTCTTCATCGCTTTTAACTTTGTCAACAACCAGCATCGTCCGACCATCGTCCGCACCGACTACCTGCTTTCCTATCGAGAGATATTTATGCTTTATACGCTGCTGGCCACTGTGATGATTATCTCGCGTTTGGTGATTCAGCGTGTCTACAACGATTATTTTCGCCGCCGCCGTCCCACCGAGAACGTCATCATCTATGGCGCTGGTGCCGCAGGTATCATCGCCTACAATGCGTTGATTCAGGATTTCCGCATCGAGTATCGCGTGGTGGCATTCATCGACGACGATATGTCGAAGGTGAATCAGAACCTGAACGGTGTACCGGTGATGCGTGTGCGCAACGTGCTGATGCCTAAGTTTATCAAGAACAAACAGGTGAGTCAGCTCATCATCGCTATCCCCACCATCCGACTGAAACATAAACAGGCCATCACCACACGAGCTCTCGATTTGGGTCTCACAGTGAAGGCGGTGCCGCAAGTCAGCACTTGGCTCGATGGCTCCTTCTCGTCGAACCAGATTGAGGACATCAAGATTGAGGATCTGCTAGGTCGCGACCCCATCAAGATGGACAACGTGAATATTGTCCGCGAGGTGGTCGACAAGGTGGTGATGGTCACCGGTGCTGCCGGTTCCATCGGCTCCGAAATCTGTCGTCAGCTTCTGCAATACCAGCCCAAGAAGGTCATCATGGTCGATCAGGCAGAAAGTCCCATGTATGACCTGCAGTTCGAACTGAAGAACACCTACAAGGACCATCTGGAGCGCATGGAGTTCATCATCGCCAACGTCAAGGACAAGGCCCGCATGGAAGAGATCTTCGAGACCTTCCGCCCCAACCTCGTCTATCACGCTGCAGCCTATAAGCATGTGCCTTTCATGGAGGAGAACCCCTACGAAGCCGTCTATATCAATGTCTTCGGAACCCGCAATGTGGCCGATCTCGCCATCAAGTATGGTGTGCAGAAGTTCGTCATGATTTCTACCGACAAGGCTGTGAACCCCACCAACGTGATGGGCGCCACCAAGCGTATGGCCGAGATTTATATCCAGAGCCGCTCCACCGACCAGACCCATTTCGTTACTACCCGTTTTGGCAATGTGCTTGGTTCCAACGGTTCTGTTATCCCGCTCTTCAAGAAACAGCTTGCCGCTGGTGGCCCTCTCACGGTGACGCACAAGGACATCATCCGCTTCTTCATGACCATCCCCGAGGCCTGCAACCTGGTACTCGAGGCCGGTGCTATGGGCGAAGGGGGCGACATCTTCGTCTTCGATATGGGCAAGCCCGTCAAGATTTACGATATGGCCCTCAAGATGATTCAACTCTCTGGTCGCCACGATATCGAAATCAAGGAGATTGGCCTCCGCCCGGGAGAAAAGCTCTACGAGGAGCTGCTGGCCACCAAGGAGAACACCATCCCCACCTACCATCCCAAGATTATGCGCGCCCAGGTGCGCAAGTACCCCCTCGAGGCCATCGACCGCGAGTACAACGAGCTGTGGGAGGTCCTCGAAGGCATGGACGACATGAAGATTGTGGGCAAGATGAAATCCATCGTGCCGGAGTTTCTCTCCAATAACTCAATCTACTGTAAATTAGACACTTCTACCCCCCCCCTCAGCGCGCTGAGTAACTGATTGTTAGACCCCTATCCATGAAGTTCTCCACCCTCTTCTCCCGCATTCCTTTGAGGTTGCGGTTCCTTGGCAGCCTCTTCCTGATGCTGGTGCTGCTCTTTGTGGCACAGAAGGTGGTTTTTCTGATTTATAACGGCTCTATGGCCGAGGGAGCGCCCTTCTTCACTTGTGTGGCGGCTCTCTGGCATGGGTTGCGGCTCGATATCGCCACCGCCTGCTATCTGTTGGTGGTGCCTGTCCTCGTGACCTTGCTCAGCCTTTTCGTCCGCATCCCCCTGCGGCGGGTGCTGGTGCCCTATTACGTGCTTATCTGTCTGGTCTTCACGCTGGCTTTCGCCGTCGATATGGTGCTCTACAGCTATTGGGGCGCCAAGCCCGATGCCAACGACCTCATCTATGCCGCACAGCCCAAGGAGATGCTGGCCGGCCTGCCGGTATGGTTCACCATTGTGGGATTCATCATCGTGGGACTCCTCGTCTGGGGCTGTGTGATGCTCCTCCGCTGGGTCACCCCCAAGACGATAGCCCCCTTGCAGGCGAAGCCCTCATGCTACCTGCTACCTGCTACCTGCTACTTGCTCCTCTGCGGCTTAATCTTCCTGGGTATGCGCGGAGGTCTCTCCGAATCCACCGCCAATCCCTCCTACGCCTACTATTCCAGCTACCCCTTCTGCAACCATGCGGCTCTCAATCCCACCTTCAATATGTTCCACTCCCTCTTCAAGATGCAGGACCTCGGCAAGGAGTTCGACAGTATGCCCGAGGAGGAGGTGGATGCCCAGCTGGGCGATATCTTCGAGCCCGATGCCACTCTTGCCGACACCGTGCTGCGCATCGAGCGTCCCAATGTCCTGCTGGTCATCTGGGAAGGTGGTGGCAACGGCATGGTAGGCGATAGCGTCGTGGCCCCCAATCTGCAACGATTAAGAAAAGAGGGACTCTATTTCTCCCACGCCTATGCCAACAACTATCGCACCGATCGAGGTCTTGTCTCCATCCTCAGCGGCTGGCTGGGGTTGCCTACGGCCACGCTGATGAAACGGCCCGACCTCTGCCGTCATCTGCCCTCCATCGCCTCGTCGCTTAAAGCGGAGGGCTATGCCACCTCGATGACCTTTGGGGGCGATATCGACTACACCAATATGCGCATGTACTTCCTGGAGACGGGATTCACCCAAGCCAATGGTGGCGAGACCTTCCCCAAGGAGCTCTATTCCAGTGCCTGGGGAGTGCCCGATGAGTATACGCTCACCTCTGGTCTCATTCCTTCGCAGAGGCCTTTCTTCTCTGCCATCCTCACCCTCAGCAGCCATGAGCCTTGGGAGGTCGACTATCATCGTCTTGCTGACGAGCGGCAGAACGCTTTCGCTTATACCGACTCCTGCCTTGGAATCTTCGTCGACAACCTGAAAGCCTTGCCGTTGTGGGACAGCCTGCTGGTCATCGTCGTTCCCGACCACGGGGCGGTCTTCCTCGAAGGGCAGTCGTCGGCCGACGTGCGGGTCTCCGAGATACCCATCCTCTGGCTCGGGGGCGCATTGGCAAAGACTGGCGAGTTCGATGGTATCGTGAACCAGAGCGACATCGCGGCCACCCTCTTGGCGCAGATGCACCTCGACATCACCCCCTTCGTCTTCAGCCGTAATGTCTTCGGAACGAAATTCTCGCAACGGAAACCCTTCGCCACGCATGCTGTGAAGAACCGCCTCAACTACATCACCCCCTCCGGTACTGCCTCCTACGACTGTGTCAGCCGCACCCTCGATCCCTCCGACCCCGCCTCGCAACACTTCCTCGAAGCCCTCCTCCAGCGCCTCTACAAGACCAGTGCCTCCCTCTCATCAAGGTAGGGGCATTGAAAGGCAGGCACAATTTTTTCGTCGAATCAGCGTTATAAAAAAAAGAATTATCACAATATGAAACCTATCGTCAGCATCATCATGGGCTCTACCTCCGACCTGCCGGTCATGGAGAAAGCCTGTCAGTTCTTTGAGGAGATGGAGATACCTTTCGAGGTCAACGCCCTCTCCGCCCACCGCACGCCTGCCGAGGTGAGCGACTTCGCCCGCAACGCTGCAGGACGCGGCATCAAGGTGATTATCGCCGGTGCCGGTATGGCTGCCGCCCTGCCGGGCGTCATCGCTGCAGAGACGCCGCTGCCCGTCATCGGGGTGCCCATCAAGGGTTCCTGTCTCGAGGGGCTCGACGCCACCTTCGCCATCATGCAGATGCCTCCGGGAATTCCCGTGGCCACCGTGGCCATCAACGGCGCCCAGAATGCCGCTATCCTGGCCATGCAGATGATGGCCCTCGGTGACGATGCCCTGATGCAGAAGCTCGTCGCCTACAAGGCCGGCCTCAAGAAGAAAATCGTCAAAGCCAACGAAGAGCTGGCCCAGCTGCAGTACAAGTTTAAATGCTAACCTGTACCCCTTAAACCTTAAACTTTAAACCTTAAACCGTAATGATTACCATAGGAATCACGGGGACGTTGGGTGCCGGCAAGGGTACCATCGTCGATTATCTGGTACAGAACAAAGGGTTCGTGCACTATTCCGTGCGCGCTTTCCTCATCGAGGAAATCAAGCGCCGCGGGATGGAGGTGAACCGCGACAGCATGACGCTGGTGGGCAACG
>Ga0310786_10013411_pt1 | contig 10112 bp, 9 predicted proteins | sample AusTroGonzalo_MG_FD_203881 | JGI IMG/M metagenome (GOLD analysis project Ga0310786, IMG submission 203881) | Bovine rumen microbial communities from tropical cattle in Woodstock, Queensland, Australia - Gonzalo_03 (v2) (version 2) | ecosystem: Host-associated > Mammals > Digestive system >... | reverse complement strand
CCGGCAAAGCTCAGCCCGTGAACATCGCCGGCAACCAGAGCGAGACAAGCATCAACTACACGACGGATGAGCTCACAATTGACTTTATTCGCCGCGAAAAGGACAAGTGCGTCATTAAGTATGCGGACACCGACAACACCGACTTCGCCGGTGCAGTTCGTACATCATTCAAGGCAGGTCCTGACGTGACCTGATAACACAAAGATGAGGAGAGGATCAACATGGCAAAGAAAATGGTTTGTAAATCAGCGCCAGAAATAGAGATATGTATAGACGGAGGAGACACAATGCTCCTCCGTTTTGACATATCTTGCCTGGCTACGCTTCAGGAGATAAAAGGCGGCCTTCGGTCCCTTTTTAAGAAAAACATTCCGGAGCAGGCGGCTTATTTGGTTTATGCCGCAGGTAAAGACAACAACGACAACTTCACGCTCGAAGAAGCCCGAAAAATGGTCTCATGTATGGACATTCCGAGCGTGCTCGAAATCATAAAGACATTCAGCGAGAGCGTCGGCTCCTCAGTCGATCCCTCGAATGAATATGTAAAAAAAGCGCTCGCGCAGATGCTGAAATAGACTTCGATGACCTCTATTATCTCTACGTGGTGAAGATGGGGCTTCCGGAGGAAAGCTTCTATAAATCATCGATCGGCAAGGTTGTTTTCCTTATCGAGCAATGGGGCAAAGAGCAGAGGGCGAAGGCCGAGGCATTACAAGGGAGACCGATGCCTGCTGCCGCGCCGGTTCCGCAGTCTGCGCGAAGAATAAAAGACATTCTGGGAGGTTTGGTTTAAATGTCAAATAAAAGAACGATATACCTCGGGCTGGACTACTCCCAGTTCACCGGCGGCGTTACGGAAGTAAACCGCAAGATGGGACTGCTTGACGCTGAATTCAAACTCGCGCAGGAGCAGGCGAAGAACTACGGAGCAGAAACCGATGCGCTCGGCTTAAAGCAGGAATACCTGACGCAGAAAATCGCACTTCAGACGCAAAAGGTCGAGGCAGCGAAGCAGGCTTATGACGCCGCGATGAGCAGCCAGAACGCCTCACAGAAAGAAATTGATGCGCTCGACAAAAAACTGCTTCAGGAACGCACAACGCTCGAGAAATTGAACGGCCAGCTGAAGGAAGCTGACAATAACATCAAGGCAGCCGACAAGGACACGCAGAGCTTCGGCGATGAGATCCGCGGCCTCGCTTCCACGCTCGGGATCAATGTCTCCCCAGCAGTCGAGAAGCTGGCGAAGAAGTTCGACGGCATTAGCGCGTCAATGGGCAACGCAATTCTCGGGATCGGCGCGATTGCTTCCGCATTTGCTAAATGCAGTTTTGACGTCGCGAAATTTGCCGACGATCTGAACACACTATCATCCGTGACCGGCATCGCCACAGACGATCTCCAGAAACTGCAGTATGCGGCAGATTTTGTGGATGTAAGCGTTGACACGATGTCGAGTTCAATCACGAAACTCACCCAGAACATGAGCAAGGCCCGCGACGGGTCCGGCGAAGCGCAGGAGGCCTTTAAAAAGTTAAAAATTCGCATCACCGACAGTTCAGGAGCGCTTCGAGACTCGAATGATGTATTTTACGAGACGATCGACAAACTCGGCAAGATCAAGAACGAGACCGAGCGAGATGCGCTGGCGATGAAAGTCTTCGGACGTTCCGCAAAAGAATTGAATCCACTTATTGAAGCAGGGTCTCAGAAACTGAAACAACTCGGAATTGAAGCGGAAAACCTCGGCATCATTATGGGCGAAGAAGACTTGCAGAAGGCTCAGGAATTTAACGACGCTCTCGACCGTATGAAGGACGTTGCGGACGGTTTAAAGAATAGCCTGGGACTTGTACTCCTTCCCATTTTAACGGCGCTATTTGAGGCGCTGAGCGCCATTCCCGTGCCCGTTTTGAAGACGATTGTGGTCATTGCATCCGTTGTGGCATCAATCCTGCTGATTGTAAAGGCGATTAAGAGCCTGACGGACACCGGAAAGTCAATCACAAGCTTCTTCAAGACCTTTGATGTGGCGGCGAATAAAACCACGTTAATTATTATCGGCATAGTCGCCGCGTTGATTGCCCTTGTCACGTTGATCACGGTTCTGGCGGGCAGAGGCAAGGAGGCGACGGACGCGATCAGCAGCATCGGCTCCTCGATGCAGGGAGTAACAGACTCAATCACCGGCGCGCAGAATAACATCCGGAAGACTCAGACGAATGCAACCGGCGTCGCGGAATTTGCAGGCGGTCAGACATGGGTCGGCGAAGCAGGGCCTGAGCTTGTGACACTTCCGAAGGGAACCTCAATCGCACCGGAAAGCCAGGGCGAGCGCACCGTAATTAATAACTATTATGCGACTATCGATGCAAAAAACGTCAAAGACTTTACTGACGTGGTTCGCATATTTCAGCAGCAGCGCATGGCTGAGAGGAGGATTTAATGGCAACAGTTACGCTTAACCCTTCAAGTTATACATACGTCAACAATCATGACAAAACAACAAGCCACGCCGGAGCTTCACAGCTTCAGACGAGCAAATTTTTTGTCCAGGCGACCGCAAGCGATACGGCATGGAACAATGCATCACAGACTTCGGCCCCTTGTCAGGGCGCGATTTTAAAGTTTACACGTTCGAGCGTTCTGAAATACTCGAGAATCAACTCCGTCAGATTAACATGGGTGGTCGACGGTTATTCAAAGCCGAACCCCGGCGATCCTTATGATTACACTGACGTCGGAAATACTTCCGTTGCATCTTATTCGACCACGTATCCTCTTTCTTCGATAACGTGGTCGAGTTTTCGGCAGAATGGAGTGCTGGGAGAATGGAATACACTCGCAGCTGCATATCCGAGCATTACAAAGCCGGCAACAAGGACTGCTGATATAACGGCGCTTTTTAACGGAGATCAAAGTGGCGATGATTTCGTAATAGTTATCTCCGCAGGTTCCGGTTACGACTGGGACGCATACGGAACGGGCTTCAAGACATGGATCGATCCGAGCAGCACTTACCTGACCGTCGAATACACGGCAGGAGCGCAGCCTGCACCGACTCCGCTTTATCCTAAAGACCAGACGCTTATTGAAACAGACAGCACGCTTTTTTCGTGGCAGTTTAACAGCGAGACGGCGGCGCTTCAGGCATCCGTGCAGCTTGAGTATAAAGATGTCGATGATGCGGATTACACGGCCCTGAGCCTTACACAAAGCGGATACAGTTATACACTGAACACAAGGCTCCCGGCGGGCTCTTACCAGTGGAGGCTGAAAGCCACAAACGACGCAGGCGTGACCTCCGGATATTCCGAGGTTGCATATTTTAATATTGTCGGCCGGCCCGCGGTTCCGATTATAAACGAACCGGCAAACAAAGCGCTGACTGAAATTTCATGGAATACCAACTCGCAGCAGTCCTTTGAGATTATTCTGAAGGACCAGAGCGGCAAGGAGCTTATACATGAGACGCTGGCGACGGCGGAGGCATCATACAAGCCGAATTTATTCCTTAAGGGACAGTATCTCGTTTCTGTAAGAGTAATGAATGACAGCATGATGTGGAGCGACTGGGCAGAAAAGGGCTTCACAATATCAGCTGCGGGTCCTGCTGCCGCGACCATCAAAATAGTTTCACAGAGCGGCATATCTGCAGTCCGAATCGGATACACGCTCCCGGCAGACACGAACGCGGTTCTCATGAGAACATGCGGCGAAGAAACAAAAATACTTGCCATATTGAACGAATATGAGAGCGAATACACGGACGCGACTGTCAGCGCAGAGACGGTTTACAAATACTTCATCAGGACATACGTTGACGGATACACCGACACGACCGAGCTTGAAGCATTTACAAGGTTTGACGGGGCAATCTTCCAAACAGAGAACGAGTTCCTGAACCTGGATACATCGGATGAGCAATATCTGCCTCACAGCGAAGAGATTTCCGCACCTTATGCGCTGAATGAGTTCTCCGGCCGCACCTATTACACCATAGAGCGCGGACGGTCCATTGACTCGCAGATATCGCGCCGTTTCTACGTGGAAAAGGGACAGAAGAAGCTTCTCGACCGGATGAGCCTTGCATTGAGCGTATTCTATCGTGACAACAAAGGAAACGCATTCAGGGCAGCAATCTTGCGAACTTCTTACGATGCGCACCTGGGCGACGGATATCTCGCCACAATAACCCTTGTACGCTTGAATGAGGAGGAGGTGGAGGTTAATGTATAGCCTCGAATTCGGAGAATACAGCGCTGAATATATGGACAAAAGGCTTAGATCAGACCGCTTGATCTGGTATGAGTTCGATTTACTCGACAAAGAAGATGCTCCTCTCGGCAAGATAACAGCTCAGGGGAGCATTGATGCAGATACAAGCGCAGCAATCCAGCGCTGCGCATCTCTTACCATTAAAGAAGAGCGAGACATTGACTTCTTGAGTGAACGCGTTCGGCCTTCGATGTGCATCGAAACACCGACCGGGATCGCTCATTATCCCCTCGGCGTCTTCCTAATGAGTTCCCCCAGCAGGAAGGCGTCAGTCGGAGCTGTCGGGCGTTCAATTGAATGCTACGACAAAACGCAGATCCTCGCAGATGATAAATTCGACAGCAGATACAAGGTCTCAGCCGGAACGAATTACATCGGAGCGGTTTCTACGATACTGACGTCCGCGGGCATCACGGATGCTTTGCTCACAGTAACCGACAAAACCCTCGCAGCAGATATGGAGTTCGCAATGGGGACCAGTAAGCTCGAAGCAGTCAACAAACTGCTAAAGGCGATTAACTACAACAATATCTATGCATCCGCAGACGGTCGACTTGTAGCAAAGCCTTATATGGATCCGGTAATCCGGACAGTCGAGACAACATACGTCACAGACTCAAAAAGCATAGTTTTTGGCGGCGCGGAAGAAGAACTGGATGTATTCAACGCACCCAACAAGATAGTCAGATATCTCGAGACGGCAGATCGCGACGTTTTAATCGCTTCGGTTACCAACGACGATCCTCTCTCGAAACTTTCCACAGTAACCAGGGGCCGCACAATCGTGGACATTGCAGCCGTGACAGATATTGCTGACCAGGCGACGCTCACGGCCTACACGCAGCGAGTAGCAGCTGAAAAAAAGATCTACCAGAAGATCATATTTGAAACGGCAGCAATGCCGAACCATGAGTCGCTCGATTGCCTTTATATCATCAACAGAGACCTCGACATTCAGGGCAAATTCATCGAGCAGAGCTGGCACCTCGACATGGAAATCGGCGGAAGAATGAGGCATGTCTGCCAGAAAGCGGTGAGTATATGATTTTTCAGAGTGCAATTGAACAAGTGAAGGGCCTGAGAGAAGAACCGGCAATCTATTTCAGACTAGCGGAGGTCACAAGCCTTTCGAGCGGCCGGGCATACGTCAAATTTTACGGAGAGAGCGCAGCATCTACAAAACTCTACCCTTATATAGAAGGCTACAAGCCCACAGTCGGAGATAAGGTCCTTATGATTGCGCAGGCGGACACGTTTATTATTGCCGGCAAGATAAGCAAGGACAATATAACAAGCAATTACTATCTCACAAAAGGCGCTGCCGACAGCACATATTTAACAGAGGCTCAGGCCGATGACAAATATGAACCAAAAGGCGAAAGCCATGATGTTCATGCGGTAAAAAATGGCAATTCTTACTTCGGCTATGCCAACAGCGAGCAGACTGCTTATGTAATCGGCTACGCTGATAATATAGGTACACATTTGGATCTCGGTCGAAGTAGCACCAATGCGCGCTTTGGCTATGGATATTTTGATGGCCTGGGCGGAGCGTCCAGCGCGAGCGCGATCGGACAACTAAACGTTAAAAATATGACGATATTCGGCACGAGTGTCGCAGTCGATTCAACAAATAGCGTAAACGTCGGAACAAGCCAGAAGCAGCTGAACAACGTCTATGCAAAACAGTTCTATCAGAACGGGACGGCAATCTCGACTTCAGACAAACGTAAGAAAACCGGGATCAAAGACCTGACAAAAAAATATATTGAGTTTTTTAAGAAACTCAGACCCGTCCTTTTCAGATTTAAAGACGGAGAAAGCGGAAGACTTCACTCGGGATTTATCGCCCAGGAGGTCGAAGAGGCAGCAGGAGAAGCGGGGATCAATAACAAAGACCTCGCTTTTCTTTGCATTGATGAGAATGGCAATTACGGGCTTCGCTACGAAGAACTGATTGCAATACAGACGAAGGTCATCCAGGACCTGGTGGCCCGCGTCGAGAAATTAGAAGGTAGAAGGGAGTAAAACATGACTGCGGATTTCAATGTAATACTCAATTTTAACAGCGCGAAACCCGTTCTGACCGGCGCCCAGTTTAAAGCGGGCGACAAGGGCTTCACGATTAACATGGACGTGCGTGAACTGGATCCGACCGGCATGACTCCGAAGATAGCGTTCTACCGCTCCAACGGGACAAGCGTCGAGTCTTCGGCCGTGACAAACGTCGGGAATATCTATTCATACACGCTCCTCGGCAATGAACTCGCCGTTCCGGGCGTTATAGTCGCAGACCTTAAATTCTACGACGGCGATGACCAGCGCATCAGCTCGGCATCGTTTATCTTCATGGCAATAGCGGACACGCTCGACGGCCTCGGAGGAGGAACCGAAAGTTATTCTGACGAATTAGAGCAGCTCTCCGCAGAATTCCAGGACACGCTCGACGATTACATCGACGCCTTCGGCAACACAGCTCCAATTAACCCACGCGGCGACTATAACAGCGGAACGACTTATTATCCGCGTGATATGGTTTACGATCCAAACACCGGGACAAGCTGGGTTTGTAAGCAGGAGAGCACCGGCAACGCTCCCGGGAGCCCTTCAAATTACTGGCAGCAGGTTCTCGCATCTGCAAGCGCTTCTGATTTTGGCGATCTGGCAGATGTAGACTTCGAAGACCTTGCGAACGGACAGATTCCGGTTTACGACGGCACGACTCATACGTGGAAAAACGGCAACGCACCGGCGGGCTCCTTCTCGGGATTAAGTGACGTTGACATGGCCGGCGTGCAGAACGGTCAGGTCCCGACTTATAACAGCAGCACGCAGAAATATGAACCCTCAACTCCGTCCGGAGGTTCGTCGACATTTGCCGGACTGAGCGATGTATCATTCACGACACCGACAAACGGGCAAGTTCCGACTTACGATGCGACAGAACAGAAATGGAAAAACGTGACACCGATATCCGGAGGAATACTGCCGCATCTTATCGTTACGGCGGCATCGGGAAGCACTGTCACGGCGACACTGGGCGGGACTACAATCAGCCTCACAGAAACCAGCACCGGAAAGTTTGAGGGAGACCTGACGGCATACGGGACCTGGACGATTACTGCAATCACTTCAGGTGCAACTTCGACAGAAAGCATTAACGTTGACACGGTAAAAATTTACTCTACTGAAATAGCGACAATTCCGGACGGAAGCACTGCGACACCCACGGACAATATACCTTTATTGCTCCATTGTGCAAATATATGGGATAAGAACTATACAACAATTGCTGAGGTCATAGCAGATAGCGAAACGCTACTTGCCGTGATTAGTAGCAATAATGCTGTTGACTATTTGGTTAGATCGACAACATTCAGTTCGTCAATCTGTAGCGATGCATTAGCGATGCTTTACATCGGTCAGTATAACTATTGCGCAGATGAGTTATTAGCAGATAACACTTGGCTTTCAGCAATTTGTAATTCGGAATATTTTGAGTTAGTGCTGAATACAAGCGTTCCTGCTATGACCGGATATAACACTCCAAGTGGAAATGTTATCTATGACTCGGAACAAAGCGGTGGTGATACTTATGCCTGGAAAGCATTTAATAAACAAACTGATAACTATTTTAGACCAGCAGGAGATACTTCCGCTAGTCAGTATTATGTAGGTTACGAATTTACCGAACAAAGAAAAATCTTTTTTGTTAAATGGTTCTCTGCATGGTTATCTTCTTCACAACCTGCTACTAATTTGTTTATTCAGGATTATGAGAACAATGCGTGGAACACTATTGTCTCTAATATTCAGGTTGTTAATAGTCAGTATAAGAGTTACATTATCTCCGGCGGCGTTGAAACATCAAAGATGCGAATTGGAGGCACAAGAGTCTATTATAATAATAATTATATTCCGTGGACGTTTGCGGTCGTAAATTTCTATGGAAGAAAAGATGTTACGCCTCCCGCGTCGCGCACTTTAAAGTCTTTTGCTACGGCAACAAATGAAGAAATCCTTGAAATGGTGTGCAAGTCAGCACGAGGCGAGATAGACCTTGAGGATGATGCCGGATGGGTAGTAGGACAAGAGAAATCCATTTCGTTAGATCCGATTGGGGCTATTTATCGTGTTTGGGATGGAAGTTCTTATGCAGATGTTTGGAAAGTAGGCGAAACACAGCCCGCTCAAACTGTAACTGTTGTACTGTCAAATAAGGGAGGAAAAACCCTTACTAATTCAGTTTTAAACAAGCAAGGACAAGTTAGAACTGAATGTAGTTTTCAATGGGATGTTAAAGATTCCTTGAATGTTTTAGGCTACATGAACAGTACAAATACAACCACCGGGTCTTGGAAGGAATGCGCTAGACGGTCGTGGTGCAATGTAGGATTTAAGGCGGCGCTTCCTCCCGCATTCAGAGCGGCGATTAGATCTTTCAAGGTTCTTACAGCACAGACCTACAACGGATCAACAAATGAAACTGTTGATGATAATTGTGCATTGAGAGCCGAAAAAGAAGTGTTCGGTTCGGCAACAAAATCAAACGCTACTGAAGCTGCGGCTCTTTCACAAGCAACCTATTATACAACGGCGGCAAATAGATTGAAGAAACAAAATTCAACGGTCGGTCGTTGGTGGTTTAGAAGTCCGTCATCGTCAACCGATTTCTGCGATGTTAAAGAGGACGGTTCTGCTATATCGGGTTCTGCGGGAAATAGTTACGGCATTTCTGTATTCGGTGTAATCCCGTAAAGGAGGTTAAAAAAAGACATGGATAGATTATTACAGGAAACTTCAAAACTTTGGGAGAAAATCGGAGAAGTCGAGCGAAAGCAATCAGACTTTACCGATGCGAAAGCAAGCGAAGCAAAAGCCATTAGCGGTAACGCGTGGAAGCCCGATACGTTATACACGGACGGAGACACGGTTATCTATGGTGACGCATTCGCTCGTTGCCTTCACGCCAACAAAGGCATCGAACCCACTAATAAAATTTATTGGGAACTCGTTACGGTTTCCGATATGATTTTAGATTTAATGGAAAGAATTGAAGCATTAGAAGAGGAGGAATAAGCACATGAAGTATTACGTTCAGAGCATCTACAAAACTACGGCGGGAGATACCAGCAATCCCACGGCGACGCCTTACCAGTCTTATGACAGCGCGGTTTCTAACTTCTATACGAAGCACGGAAACCTCGTAGCAGAGGCATCCACGACGCAGGTGTCAACAATCCTTTATGATGAGATGCACAATATCCTCGAAAACGCATTGTGGGTTAAGGAGACGGAGACACCCGCAGCAGAATAAAGGGGGGGCCAATGAAAGAGATTTATGTTGTAACGCTTGCACATGCGCGAGCAGATGAGCGCGGAGGATCCTCGGGCGGACAGCCCGGGGACCAGACCGCAAACAAAGAACACACTCGCGGCGAGCTGCTCTTCCAGGACTGGTATTTGAGCGGGTCCGGATGGGACTGCTGCATGAGAGCAAAACCGAACAAGATACGAAAGCAGATGTCCGAAGACGCCTGCAGGGCCGTCCGAAATACAAAAATCGGATATAGCCAGGGCGACCGTTATTCACTCTACGACAACGCGAAAAACTTCGGATTCGATTGCGGCAAGGTTGACAAGCCCGTCGACTGCGACTGCTCTTCACTCATGACCGTCTGCGCAAACTACGCAGGGCTTCCGATCGCAAAAGATACCAGGACAGCAAACATGCAAGCCAGATATACCGCGACGAAGGAGTTTAAGGTTTACACGTCAAATAAATACACAAAACGCCCGGACAACCTAAAGGTCGGCGACATTTTAGTTCGCGC
>Ga0310786_10013410_pt1 | contig 10113 bp, 9 predicted proteins | sample AusTroGonzalo_MG_FD_203881 | JGI IMG/M metagenome (GOLD analysis project Ga0310786, IMG submission 203881) | Bovine rumen microbial communities from tropical cattle in Woodstock, Queensland, Australia - Gonzalo_03 (v2) (version 2) | ecosystem: Host-associated > Mammals > Digestive system >... | reverse complement strand
TTTAAAATCGCCCGCTTTGCAGGTTCTTGTTTCCATAAGCTCCAAAAACCCGCATCGTTCAGCGAGTTTACTGATCATGCCTTTTTCGTTTTCATCAAGCAGGGTGATTGCCCTGTTCATATACATACGCTGCATACTATACCCCCTTCTGATTTTTTAACAATGTGCATAACTCCCTACTTAAAACTATAATTCAAAATGGAGAGATACGCAATCATTTTAGCAAATTTTTCTTATTTGTTATTATTTTACCAATGTATGTGCCTTAAATCGCCGAAAGCATTTTTTACGATGACAGATGTCGGCAGTTATGCTACACTGTTAAGTGACATCAGTCAATATCAAAAGGTGCAAAGGAAAGAAGGATTGATTGGGATGATCAATGTGACTATCTGGAATGAAAATCTGCATGAACAGTTCAGTGAGGAGGTACGCAGGATATATCCTGACGGGATACATGGCTGTATAGCGGATTTTTTGTGTAAAAATGACGATATTCGAGTGCATCTGGCTACATTTGATGAAGCCGAACATGGTCTTAGCCGGGAGATTTTGGAAGAGACGGATGTATTGATCTATTGGAGTCATCTGGCACAAGAGGATTTTGATGATATCGTTGCAGAACGGATCCGTCAGGCAGTAAACGACGGAATGGGTCTGATCGCGCTCCATTCCGCTCACGCGAGCAAAATGATGAAAAAGCTTTTGGGAACATCCATGTCCTTGAAGTGGCGCCATGGTGACAGAGAACGTATTTTTGTGACAGCTCCGTCACATCCTATTGCACAGTACATTCCGGATTATATTGAACTTCCTGTGGAAGAAATGTATGGGGAGTATTTTGATATTCCCAAGCCGGATGATGTCATATTTACGGGGTGGTTTGCCGGAGGAGAGGTTTTCCGCAGTGGTGTTACTTTTACAAGGGGCTACGGAAGGATTTTTTATTTCCAACCGGGTCACGAAACATACCCGACCTATCATGACAGGTATATTCAAAGAATCATTACCAATGCGGTATATTGGTGCGCTCCCGCAAAACGATTGAAGAATCCGCTGACATGCCGTGAGATGAGAGTGCCACCCGAGGAGATCAGCGGGTATGCTGCAGCTGCTAAAAGGGCTGACAAGGCAAATAAAATTCGGGAAGAGGATCCGGTGAATCGTACAGCGGAAGGAGAAGGATCATGGGGGAATGAAACAAAAAGGCAGATAAAATCAGCCGGGTACGAAAATCCTGACCGAGAGAGTAAAAAGACGGAACAAGACCGAAAGGATTCCATACGGCTGTCGGTTTTTTATGAACATCTGAAAGAGGCGGCAGAACAGACCGGAGAAAATCTTGAGGAGCTTTTACGTGAGGCTAAGAAGGCAGGTATCAGCGGTGTGGAGATGGAGTTTTCTACATTGATTGACAGACCTGAGTTAAACAGGATCATCAGAGATGCCGGAATGGAAATCTCGAATTTGTATCAGTTTTTTGATTTCGGCAATCGGTTTGCTGCAGGCATGCATACGGGCAGAAAGATGATCGATACGGCATCAAATATGGGGATCGGAAGAGTTATGATCATTCCCGGATTTCTTTCGGAGGAGGACGGAAAAAGACTTCGGCGAAGCAGCGGTTCTTACGAGGAGACAGCAAATTTTATGGAATCTTTGCCGGAGATCCTGTCAATGAAGGAAGCGTTGGCAGAACTGACGGAATATGCAGCTGAGCGGGGGATTGAGGTATCTATGGAGGACTTTGACAGCTTTGACTCGCCGATTTCCGGTATGTATCATTTAAAATGGTTTATGGAGCAGGTGCCGGGGCTCAGACATACTTTTGATATGGGGAATTATGCCTTTTGCAACGAAGATGTCAGACAGGCGTATGAACTTTTGGAAAATCATATCTGCCATGTACACTGCAAGGATCGCGGAGCCGAGGAGGAAGAGGAAGATATCATTCGCGATGCACTTGGAATATCTCCGGAGGAGAAACTGCTTTACCGCCTTGGGATGAAAGCAGTACCCGTCGGGGAGGGATATCTGCCGATTGCCGAATTGGTGGAAAGATTGCGTAAACGGGATTACCGTGGGTATCTCGCGATCGAACATTTCGGATCGCCGGATCAAAAGGACTATATGCTGAAATCCGCCGCTTTTTTGAGAGGATTATTGGACAGATAAGCTTTTTCTTGCGTTATCAGTTCTTACAAGATATAATGGTGATGTTGGGGTAACAGGATTTTTGCCCCTGACAGATGCAAGGAATTGCTTTGAAAATCCAAGGAGGAACAGGTTTCAATGACCAGAGAAGAAAAGATTGATAAACTCAGAAATTTGACAAAGGCTTATGTGCTGTATTCTCAGTTCACGAAGCTTCCCTATATAGAGTGTGAGCAGGCAAGTTTCTATGATCAGGCTTTTATTTTTGAGACAAAAGAGGATGGCGAGGAAGCGGCGAAAAGACTATGTGCGCAGGGAGATATCTGTGGTGTCGCGGAGATGAATCTTGTGCCTTTGAAATTGCCGTTATCCGAGGAGAAAAAGGAGGAGCCTGCCAATACGCTGATGCGTAATCAGGTCCGCGAGCATTTGATGCGATTTCCGACGATGGGATTAAATGCGGTATTTTTTAAGGCAGCCGGTGAGAAGGGTGAGGTGCTTCCGCTGGATGATATTTTGCCGGACCCGGTAAAGGATCAGTTGGAACAGACAAAGAATGAACTGAGCGGACTGCAGTTGACAGGAATGTATTTTGCACAGTGTATGCGTAAACAACAAAAAGATCCGAATCAGCTCAGAGAATGCGCCGAAGAATTCCATGCCAATTTAGTCCGCTCGGAACTGCTTTTACCGGTGATTCCGGAGGATGAGCATTTGGACGACAAATCATTGAATATTGCCAAATGCAAGCTTCCCTTTTATCCGCTCAAACAGGAAGAGGGAGAGAAGCCTGCAACTTTGCTTGCGCTATTTACCAATATGGATGAAGTTGCCATGCATTGCAGAAAGAATCCGAAAAATGTGCGTGTAGTAAGAATCCCGTTTGGAGATGTGCCGCAGATTTTGCGTGATCCGATGATCGGTTGCGTTGTGGATCCCCTAAGCTTTAGTATTGCTGTGCAAAAAGATGATATCCCCAAGCTGGTAAGTGATTTCAAAAAAGAAGATTGATCTTATAACTTTCCAGCCAGTAGCCGACCTGGATCAGATAAGCCAGCAGCTGAGGACCGGCCATGAGCTGGCCAAAAAACGGTTTTCCATAGTCTCCGGGGATTTCCAGAAACCTTTGGACTTTTGCAGGATCTACAAGGAGGCATAATGGATGATTGGAATCGGATAATATACGAAGGAGCTCCTTCCCAAGTAGTCGCTCGTATGCAGGGTCATATGTCTTGGGATAGGGGCTTTTTCTGCGATACAGGATTTCTTTCGGGAGCAGATCTGCCGCACTTTCACGCAGAAGTCCTTTTACGACACCGTTGTGACATTTCATCTCCCAAGGTACATTCCACAGGTATTCCACAATGCGGTGGTCAGAGAAGGGAACGCGTGCTTCGAGGCCGGTATGCATGGCAGTGCGATCCATTCGGTCGAGTAGTGTTTGCATGAACCATTTCAGATTCAGATAAGAGATTTCGCGGCGTCGTTTTTCCTCGGGCGTTTCTTCCGGGAGAAGCGGAACTTCGGCCAGAGTTTTTCGGTACGCATCCTGCACATATTCGCGAAGGGGAAGAAGTTCTGTAATCTCCTCTCGAAGAAGTGCTGTACGGGGAGTAAAATCCATGGACCATGGAAACGTATCTGCTTCAAAACATTCTTTTTTATGAAACCAGGGGTAGCCTCCGAAGATTTCATCGGCACATTCTCCTGTGAGCGCTACTTTGTGATTCATGCTGACCAGTTCGCAAAAATATAACATGGATGCTTCGACATCTGCCATACATGGAAGATCTCTGGCGTCCACCGCATGATAGAGATAGCTTAGGAGCGAATCGCTTGTGCATTCCAGATAATGATGATTTGTTCCGCAATATTGTGCCATAAGGTCCACATAAGGACGGTCCTGTGATGGCTGAAATGCGTTTGCCCGGAAATTTTGGGCATTTGATTCAAAATCGAAGGAGTAAGTGTCGAGAGTACAGCTTTGTTTTTTGAATTCGCTGCTGCATATCGCAGTGACAAGGCTTGAATCGATCCCGCCGGATAAAAAGGTACAGACAGGTACATCTGACAGAAGCTGCAGTTTCACACTGTCGGTTACAAGGTATCTTGTGTATTCAATTGTCTGATCCCAGGTATCTTCGTGGGGTTTACTTACTAATTCCCAATAGCACCGGGAATGCATACCGCTGTGATCTATTTCCATAAAATATCCCGGACGCAGCTCGCAGCAGTCTTTGAAGACTCCTTTTCCGGGAGTTTTTGCGGGTCCGAGACCAAAGATTTCACAGAGACCTTCCCGATCGACCTGCGCGCGAATTCCCGGAAAGGCAAATAGGGCTTTTAATTCCGATGCAAATACCAGATGGCCGTTTTGATTTGTATAGAACAGGGGTTTAACGCCCATTCTGTCCCGCACAAGGATGAGTTTTTCACAAGTTTCATCCCAGATTGCAAAAGCGAAGATTCCGTTCAATTCCTGAAAGTAATCGACGCCGTGCATCAGATAACCCATAAGAAGAACCTCTGTGTCAGAGGAGGAAAAAAAGGATGCGCCCTCGCGGATGAGGGATTCCCGAAGCGAGGGGCTGTTGTATATTTCCCCATTAAAAACAATGGCTCCCATATGACCGTCTGCTGCCTTAAGGCGCATTGGCTGTGTGCCCTTGTCTAAATCCAATATAGAAAGTCTTGCATGGGAAAGTCCGACCCGGCTGCCAAGAAAAATCCCGCTGTCATCCGGACCACGATGTTTTTGCAGTTCAGCCATTTTAAGGAGTGTTTGGTGCCAAATACCGGCCTCTTTCAGGTAATCGTATCCGCAATGGTAAAATCCAGCTATTGCACACATGTTTTGTTCCTTTCGAATGGGATAAGCGATTCTTTAATAAGTGATCAGAACAGGTTGGTACTGACGATGTTCAAGTGCCAGTTCCAATGTGGGAGGAAGAAGGTCTAAATGAGCGACCAGTGAATTCGGTTTTTTCTCCCAGTTATCCTGACCGAATGGCACAAAATAAATATTTTTTGAGTTAAGCAGGATACCGATATTTTTGAGGTTCATTCCCAGCCCATCGTTTGTCGATATGGCGATCACCAATGGTTTATTGACACGAAGATGTGCTTTGGCTGCCATGAGAACAGGGCTGTCGGTAATTCCTCCGGCCAGTTTCGCAGCCGTATTGCCCGTACAGGGCACGATTGCCAGGATATCCAGGGGAGATGTCGGACCGAGAGGTTCAGCTGTTTCGATGGAGACAATCGGCTCTCTACCTGTGATGGATACCAGTTTCTGCAGATATTCATCGGGTGTACCGAAGCGACAGGAGATTCGCTGTGCGCTTTCGGATAGAATGGGAAGCAGATTTGCTCCCATGTCGGACAGTTCTTTCAGAATTCGGAAAGTTGATTCATAAGTGCAAAAGGACCCGGTGAGGGCCACACCAATGTTCTTTCCTTTCAGATCCATATATTCAAACACCTTTCTGTTTTGGTTCGCAATGGGTTTTGGTAAGGGTGGACAGGACGTATTCTGCTAATTGTTTTCCGCATGTGGCGGTAGCATATCGGCCCGGAAGACCCGGGCAAAAAAGAATTTCTCTTGAGAGCCGCGTAGCTGCTTCGTAATCTGCTCCCAGCCTGGATGACGCAATGTCTATGATCAGGCAATCGCTATTTGTCCTGCTTAGGCAGTCTTCGTCCAGATAACAGGCGGGAATGGTGTTAAAGATGTATTCAAAACTGGAAATTTTTTCCTTGAGCAGGGATAGGCTCAGCGTATCAAACCCGCTACTGTATGCTTTGGCCAGAGCAGTTGAACTGCGCGTACAGATTGTTACCCGGGCATTCAGACCCTTCAGCCTCTCGGCTAATGACATACCGCACCGTCCATATCCCAGAACAAGAGTTTTACTGTCGTGCAAAAGAGTGTTTTTGTGCATAAGTGCTTCCAAGATGGCTCCTTCAGCGGTTGCTACTGACAAAAAGATAGCGAGAGGTTCATCTTTCATGAAGTCATGGCACTTAATGGCACGTTCTTCACAATGAGTAAGAAAATCAGAAGGGATCAATCCACCGAAAATGTGCATTCGTTTCCGGAGGCACCTTTGGAGATCTGTAAGCGGAACAGATCCTCTGTCTTCACAAAAGCAGTTGATTCCATGGGCGAACGGAATGCCACAGACAACAGCATCGGCGTTTTTTATGGCGTCAGACAGAGACTCTGCCGGTCGAACCATCCGAAAGAGGGCGTTGTTCGGAAGAGGACGTGTTAAAAAGCTGGTGATGAGGCAATCCATGTCTAGAAAATAAGGGATCATGCAGAGATTTCGTCCGTCTCCACCGACCATAGCAATACGATATTGTTTCATTGCTCTAACCTGCCCGGTTGTTTTGAGGGTTTATGATAGAATATGCGGTTCCTTATTTTGTGTGCCTGCTACATCATTGTTTTCAGATATCCATTCTCAGGCCTGCATCCATCGTATCTGGCCGGTTATTTTGTGACAGAGATTTTTGTGACAGATGTATCAGTGATGGTTGACGGGAAAGGGCAAAGAGTGGTACTCTTGTAAGCGAGGTGATAAAATGCAGGATGAAACTTGGAAAGACAAACCATTTGTAAGTTATGTGCTGATAGGGATCAATGTGATCGTATTTTTTTTCAGTAATAATATAAGGGCGTTCTATGAACTTGGGACATTGAACGTCGAGGGTGTACTGATCAATCATGAATATGGCCGATTTATCTGGAGTATGTTTTTGCATTCGGGTGTTGATCATATTTTCTCTAATATGTTGTGTCTGTTTTTTATAGGCACTATGGTTGAAAAAGAATTTGGGCACTTTTCATATACGTTTGTATATTTCCTGTCTGGTATCGGCGGTGGTATGTTTTCACTTTATATGAAAATTCGTACACACAGCATGGCTGGCAGTGTAGGTGCCAGCGGTGCACTCTTTGGACTGGACGGGGTGCTTCTGGCGATGGTCCTTCTGTACAGAAGTCCATTGCCGACGGTTACTCCGCTTAGGGTCATTTTGATGATCGCGTTGAGCGCATATAGTGGGTTTACTACTTCAAACGTGGACAATGCGGCACATCTCGGAGGACTTTTTGTGGGAATGCTTGCCGGCGCGTTGATCTGTGCTTTCAAGCGGATAAGAAGAAACCATTCAGGAAAAAGATCCGAAAAAAAGGAGAATCATTTTGAATATTAATATTTATTATGGCGGTCGTGGGATTATAGATGATCCCACACTCTACGTATTGAACAAGATGCAAGGAGTACTCTCGGAATTGCGTGTGAACGTAAACCGCTACAATTTATATGAAATGAAGGGTGAGATCCTGACACTTCCCCAAACACTCAAGCAGGCTGATGGTATCATTTTGGCAACTACTGTGGAATGGTATGGCATCGGAGGTTATTTGCAACAGTTTCTGGATGCCTGTTGGCTGTTCGGCGACAAGGAGAAAATTGCTGAAATCTATATGTGTCCTGTTGTTATGGCAACAACTTATGGGGAGAGGGAAGCAAAACTTCAATTGGCAAATGCATGGGAGATTCTCGGCGGTCTTCCCTGTAGTGGTATTTGCGGCTTTATTGAGAATACCGCGACACTTGAAATTGGCGGTAAGTATGATGCGTTGATTGAAAAAAAAGCTGAGAATCTGTATCGCACGATCAATCAGCATGTTCCGAGTTTCCCTGCAAGCAATCATGCGGTTGGACAGAGAGTTGCGATCCAACAGACAACCGATCTGACCCCGCAGGAAACGGAACAGCTTTCCAAATATGTCTCTGATGATTCTTATGTACAGCGGCAGAAGGAGGATATACAGGAACTGGCGAATTTATTCAGAGATAAGTTGAAGAATGAAGGAGCGGAGGATGAGCAGGAATATCTGTCCCAGCTTCAGAAAGCATTTCATCCACAGCCCGGATTCTCTGCTGTATTTGCGTTGGATATCAGTGAGAAGCCAAGGAAATTGATCATTACTGTCAAAGGACCGAAACTTGAAGTGTTCTATGGAATGGTGGATAAGGCAGATGTTGAGATGCAGCTTACCCGCACCGGTATGGAAGAGATTATCAACGGAAGAATGACTTTCCAGAGAGCGTTTATGACGGGAGCCCGTACAAAAGGCGATTTTACAGCCATGCGAATGCTCGATCAGTTATTTCAGTTTGGAGGAGAGACCGGATGAGAAGAAAAGTATTGGTACTTTTGATGCTTGCAACCACAATGATATTTACGGCATGTGGCCACGAGGCAGATAAACCTGTTACGCAGGCAGAGAAGGAATCAGCTGTACCCAGTCAAACACAGAAAAAGACGTCGGATGAATCTGCGGAGATGATACAAGAATCCTCAGAAGAAGTTTCGCAGGAAGATGTTATATCGGAGAAAAGCGATGCTGCAAAGGAAGAAGAGCATGAGGATGTGCCGTTAAATCCATCCGAAAAAGTGACTGATGAGAATATCGATCAGGCAGAGATTTCCGATGAAACCGATTCAGATAACAATATATCGCCTGAACAGAAAGAGTTTGGGGTTACTGCGCAGTGGGAGGAGGATCTCCAAGATGATCTCGAAGATGTGAAAGAGATTTCTGTATCAGATTCGGATTATACGGCAAGAGTTGTTTTTACGGCAAATGAGACGATCAAAAATGTCAGGATCTTTTTGTTGACATATCAGAATTCCGATGGAGAAGGACAGACCGCATATGATATGGAGGAGATGTATTCGGTAAATGAAATGGCAGCAGGAGAAAAGCTGATCGTTCGCATGGACTGTTTTGGTTCCGTTCCCGATAACGGGATTTCTTTTGTGGATGAAAAAGGTGTGAAAAAAAGTTATCTCGTGAATGTGAGAGATGAGGACGGAGCACTTTTTCTGACAGAATTTTAGGAAGAGCAGTATGATGTTAGAATAAAAGTTTTTGAAGGGAGAAACATCATGGATAATTGTATATTTTGTAAGATAGCAAACGGAGAAATTCCATCCAGGACTGTTTACGAGGATGAAGATTTCAGGGCGATCCTTGATCTTGGTCCCGCAACCAAGGGACATACTTTGATCTTGCCTAAGAAACATGCGGCCAATCTGTATGAATTGCCGGAAGAGACGGCGCAAAAGGTGTTGCCGGTAGCACAAAAGATTGCCAAACTTCTGAATGAAAAACTTGGATGTGACGGATTAAATCTTGTACAGAATAATGGTGAGATTGCCGGACAGAGCGTAATGCATTTTCATATGCATCTGATTCCCAGATTCCGGGATGACGGACAGAGAATCCTTTGGAAGCCCACACAGCCGAATGCAGCCGAGCTGGATGGTGTGCTGGAAACCATACGCGGGTGAAGATTCCGTATCAGAATTTGACAGGCAGGAGTTAAAAAATGAGAACTATCCAGGTGAGCGATATTACGGAAAACATTAAGGAGATGTGTATTGAGGCGAATCACTTTTTGTCCGATGATATGAAGAAGGCTATGCAATGTGCGGTATCAAATGAGAGAGCTCCTTTGGGAAAACAGATTCTTGAGCAGCTCATGGATAACATGAAGATCGCAGGGGAGGATATGATCCCGATCTGTCAGGATACAGGCATGGCGGTCATTTTTCTTGAGGTGGGTCAGGAGATCCATTTTGTGGGCGGGAGTCTTGAAGAAGCGGTGAACGAAGGGGTTCGCCGGGGATATGTTGAGGGTTTCCTACGTAAATCCGTAGTACGGGATCCTCTTGAGCGAGAGAATACAAAGGATAATACCCCAGCAGTGATCCATTATAAGATTGTTCCGGGTGATCAGGTAAAGATTACAGTTGCACCGAAGGGATTCGGAAGTGAAAATATGAGCCGTATCTTTATGTTAAAACCAGCGGACGGAATCGAAGGCGTAAAGAATGCGATTCTGACGGCTGTGAAGGATGCGGGACCGAATGCGTGTC
>Ga0310786_10013409_pt1 | contig 10113 bp, 8 predicted proteins | sample AusTroGonzalo_MG_FD_203881 | JGI IMG/M metagenome (GOLD analysis project Ga0310786, IMG submission 203881) | Bovine rumen microbial communities from tropical cattle in Woodstock, Queensland, Australia - Gonzalo_03 (v2) (version 2) | ecosystem: Host-associated > Mammals > Digestive system >... | reverse complement strand
TAAGATCTTAGGAAGAATACCCGATAGATTAACACTCTCAAGCACTTTCAGAGTCAATGCTGACATCATGAACGCACCTGATACCATAACCAAACCAGTAGCAAGCTCAACCATCGTTGTCTTACCACCCCATTTAGCCATAGCTATTCCGCACAAGGTCATTGCAACTGTTAATATACCTAATAGACCTGTTACAGTCATTAGTGCCCCTACAGCGCTCTCTAATTTGTCTTTAGGGACTGTTGACAATACCCACAATGCAGCTGCAACTATTACTATAGACTCAGCTACCTGTAGGATTACACTCTTTTGTTTCTTAATGTATGAGTTGATTACATTCTTAATAGCCATTCCGATGCCAGTGAAAGCTTCTACAGCATTTCGTAATGCATCTGAAAGTCTAAGTAAGTTAATAGCTATAAGCATGAATGTGCCGGCTATAGCTATCATGGTAATCTGCTCAGGAGTAATATTAGCTACAAAATCATGAATTGCTTGCTGGATTGCTTTAAGATTGAACTTATCTCCAAGTTCGTCGCCCTTCTCAAACAAATTAGTAAAGAAGTCAACAACGTTATCCTTAAGCTCTTTGATCTTGTCTATAATATCACCGAAGTTGTCTCGGAATGATTCTACTACAGACTTACCACTCTTAAGATCTTTAAAGAAGTCTTTGATTCTCTTAGCGAAGTCCTTAACGACAGTTAAGATCTTCTTGATCTTATCGTAAGCTATAGTAAGAATATTATTAAGCTTATCCCAGCTAAATGTCGACTTCATATCAACCTTTATACCTGAGAATAAGTTTCTAAGAGTATTTCTGAGCGGTTCCATTTTAGCTCGTAGAGAGTCAATGGTTCTGGTGAAGTCAGCCATCATCTGCTGGACTACTGGCATCTCTTTGAACTCTCTCCAGAATTCCATAAATGAGTTCTTAGCATAACCAAAGCCTTCAGCTAACCAGTATCCTACTTGCTTAGCATATCCGCTCATTCCTTTAATTACATCAGCAACTTTATTAAGTACTGAAGCAATAGCATCCATAGCTCCTAAGTATTTATCAGCTACAGTTGATCCTAGAGACATATTATCTGTACTCTTTTTACCAGCATTAAATAGACTAGTAAATGCAGATATTACACCACCTATGATACCAATTAAAGCATCAAATACTCTAAGAGTCGGAAGCACTAGTTTACCAAGGCCTTTGAAAGTAACTCCAATAGTATCTAAAACAAACTTTATAGCTGAGAATACTACTGTGAATGTATCTCTAAGAGCTTTTGTAGTAGATATGCTCAATCTAAGTTGAGCTGTAAAGTTCTTAAAGTTCTCAGTAAACTGATACAATTTCTGAGGGTCCATTACGCCAAATACATTATCAAATGCCTCTGCAATTGGCTTAATGATAGACTTAATACCCTCAAATATGTTTCTAAGACCCTGTAAAAGGTTCTCTCTACCACCAAGATTGATCATCTTTTTGGCGAACTCATCGGCATTAATAGTTCCAGCCTTAAGTTCTTCATTAAGTTTCTTCATCTGCTCTACGTCAGACTTCTTAATACCAAATTCATCAATCTCAGCATCACTCATAGAATCTAGCATCTTAGTATAGTCTTCGACTGCTTCTGAAAGAAGACCGCCAGTCAACCAACCATACTCATGTAAAGATTTCATGAATGTTTCAGTAGAGTTAATACCTATATATTGTTCTTTTGTGAGCTTGCCCTGATCTCTAGCAAGATCTACCAATACCTCTCTAAATTTTTCAGCCTGAGGTATTGCTTTTCCTTCCATAGTTGTGAATTCTTCCCAACCTGTCTGGAGACCCGCCTTAAGAAACTTATTACGAGCATCACTCATACCGTCGATAACGCCACTAAGGACGGTACCAACTTCTGTCCACATCGCTTTAGCCTGCTCAAAGTCACCAATGATAAGCTGCCAGGTCATAGCCCAACCAGAACCAATAGCTTCCTTGAGAGTATCCATAAGCATTGTGAAGGTCTTGATCTCAGAAGCCGCATCAGTTGCCTTAATACCCAACTGCTCGAACTTCTCTATTTGCTTATCGTCAAGACCCATATTCTTAAGCTCTTGCTCATAGAGATTTTTCTCTTCATCAGTTAAAGATCTAACGTCTGTAGCATACAGCTTAAGAGCTTTTGTAAGAACTTCAGTTGTCATCCACTGATACTGAAGTGAATCATTAAAGTTCTTTGTACCGCTAACAAGTTCGTCCATTACCTTACCTTTATTATTCGTGGTAAGGATCTTGTACATACCATCAGCGGTCTTTTCTGCGTTACCCATAGCAACTGCAACATCCAAGAGAGTCTCTTTGAATTCTTTAGTTGCCATGTTAGCGTTCTCGATTGATTTCCAATCGATAAGCTTTACGTAGCCTGCTGACAAAGCCTGAGCAAAGTTATACATCGCTCTGGAAGCTTCGTTAGCATTAGCACCAGAAACAGCAGCCTCATTAGCAATACCCTTAATAGCATCGACAGCATCTCTTAACTTAACACCTGCATTAGTAAACTTACCAATGTTCTGTGTCATGTCTGAGAATGAGTAAATAGTCTTATCTGAATAAGTATTCAAATCATCTAAGTATCTATTTACAGTTGCCAAAGATTCACCAGTACCTGCCATGATGGTCTGAATAGAACCCATCTTAAGCTGATACTCGTTGAAACCGTCTTTGATGCCATCGATAGATAATGCACTAAGCATCTTTTTTCCGGCATTAACTACTTTCTCTGCTATTTCTTGTTCGATAATGCTAGACATCTTAAGCCAGACGTCTTTGATGTTGAATCCGGCTTTTGTTGCAGTAGCTTCTGTTTCAGAGAAAGCTTCCTGCAAAGGCGTCATGTTAACCTTATCGAACTTAAGAGCTTGTTTCAATTTATCTAGAGTTGACATGCTTTGCTGAGCGCCTTTCTCAAAGCTAGCATTGTCAAATTGCATTTTTACGATTTGATTATCAATCTGCTGACTCACAAAGCACGCACCTCCTTCCAAGCATCTTGTTCAATCTGTTTGAATATTGGTTCCATTGCTGGATTGATAAAATCTCTAGGTGGGACATATCCTCCAGTTCCGGTACCATGTCCGTACTGTATCAGAATGACAACATTAACCCCGTCATTTTGAGCATCGTTGATAAACACTAATGTTACCTTGTCGCCCTCTTCTTGGATTTCATATCGCCACTTCGATGCAGTCTCTCCTGTATCGATTGGGGTCGCTTCTTTCAGTCTTCGAACCCCTTCAGCTCCGTATTTGTTTAAGATAGACATGAGTTTCTGTTTCTTAAACGACGCAAGCTTATTTAAATACTTATAAGTCTTGCTAAAATCACCACTTGATGAAACTGTTATACTCATATCAGTTTACCCCCGTGTATGCATCTTCGCCCTTCTTGCAGCATTCAATGCATCATTATTACGAATAATGTCGTTCTTACTCATCTTCTTCGGAGGCTGGTTATACGAATTGCATACCTGTATCAGTGTTAGCAAACGATTTAAATGCCACTTTTCGTATTCGGACGGTATCTGTAAAGCTACCATCCAATAGTAGATGAGTTCTGAAGTAATAACTTCTTTCTTTCTGCCTCGTCCTTTTCCGGGTTTATTGTCGTCATCTCCGAACCAGGTTGCAGTCATAGGATCGTGGATGTAGTCTAATATCTCTTTCTGTTGAGATACAGTGAGTGCTTTGTAGACATATGGATCCACATTTTGGTTAATTGTCATACATTTGAAGTAGTATTCTAGTTGCTCTGGTGTTTTCTCATCTTCTTTCAGAAATGGGATGTGATACTTAGATTCCCATTTAGAAATAGCAATGAGAGAATGCTCCAGAGTTAGTGTAGTGGGTTTTACCTCTATGAATCGCTCGGTTATCTCGTTAAAGAAACTCGTAGCCGCAACTTCAATCTTGATAGACATCCTCTCATCGCTCCTTTCATACTTTATTCAAACGTTATCATTAAGCGATCGGAGGTGCAGGGATCGAAGAAACGTTCTGCTCTTCAAATTTAGGTACTACACCCTCAACGAACTTCTGAGCCTCTTCAGGATTTGTAGCAAGCTCGAAATAGATCTCGCTGTAAGCTGCAGATGAAGCAAACTCAGCTCTAACCTGATCATTCTTAACGAAACGACCGTCGTCAGTCTTAACACCATAAGCCATGAGAAGAAGACCCTCAAACACTTTGATAGCCTCTTTCATATCTTTTGTCTTAACGAGTCTATCCAGACGTTTATCCATTCCGCCTTCCTCGCTAAGTTCCATCTTAAGAATATCTGCCTTCGAAAGATTGAAGTAGAAGTCCTGTTCTTTCTCTACTCCGTTAAAGTCTTCAAATTTCTTTGTAATCTTATACATATGGTTGTTCTCCTTTCAAACCAAAATAATAAATAACCCAGGTCACCAGCACCAACTCCAGTGACCCGGGTATTTACATGCAACAGAAAAATATAACTACGAATTATACGTTAGAGAGAATGTCAAATACTTCATCAGGAAGAGGAAGTCTAGCGTCAACTGCGCCAGTCTCAACCTTCTCATAGTATGTCTTTGTAAGATCTGCTGTTGTATCCTGTGAAAGAACGTAGTTGTTTCCGTCCTTCTCATACCATCCCTCAGCAGCCGGATCATCAGAAGCGATAGCAGAAACTTCCACATAGCTAACTGTTGCAGCCGTTCCGTAAAGAATAGCCTCGATTGCATCAAGCTGAGCCTTTGTAACCTTTGTGCTGTCGATCTCGATGTGAGATGTAGCCTTAAGTCCCTCAACTGCTGATACAGGAACAGGAGTTGTCTTGAACTCATATGAGAATGTCTGAGCTTCAGGAGACTCGTTAACTGTCTGACGAGACTTCTCTGAAGGTGATGCTGTAGCATTGTATACAAGGTGAATTGTGTAGCCATAGTCAAGAAGCTCTGTATCGTTTCCGATAAGAGATCTGTAAGAAAGACCGAATGCCTTTCTATTCTGCTGAGCTACAGTAACACCAGGAAGGAGCTCCTTACGTCCGTCACAAGCCTTCCACTCATCAGGATATGTGTAGCACTCGATTGTTCCGCCGAAGTTCTCTGTTCCACGAAGTGAACCATACTTGATGTTATCAGCATAGAAGTCCTGAGCGTCACCACCATCGGGAGACTCACTGATTGATGTAAGACCATTCCATACAGAACCTGCAGGATAAGCGCCGTTTGCGATAGGATACAATACGCCTCTGTCAGTACCGGTTTCAAATTTCTTCTCGCCAGACTGATCCCAAGCTAATTTAAAATTTGTTGCCATATCTATTTACCTCCGTTAATTATTTATAAAGCGTGTAATAGTCATTGTAAACTCCATCTTTCTTAAGTCGTCTATCGAATGCTATGTATGGGGCTACAAAAAGCATAGTCTCTTTCAAATCATTCTTAACCGACTTATACATATGCTGGATTTCCCAATAACCAGTTACTATGTATGGTTTATTATTCGCATGTCTTACATAAGGCCTTACGAAATTGTAAACTATACATGGATACTGCATACCAGTATTTGGAGGAGCCTGGAAGTATACATGATCGCTTCCAAGAACGCCCTCTAAAAGAGTTTGAACACTTTCTCTAGACATCATCAGATACTTCACCAACTTCCTCAATAAACAAAGAGCCAAGCGACAGTGTGATCCTGGGGAAATCTGCCTCAACATCACTAACTGTCCACTTAGCTCCACCAAATGTTACATAAGCAATCTTATGGAAGTTGTTCTGAAGATACTTATCGGCTACAATTGAAAGCCTATTCGAGACTCTAAAGTCTGCATTAATCTTATCGGCTGGTACTTCTCTCCAAGCATCCTTAAGAACCTCACCAAAGAACTTCTTAGGGATTATCTGTGGTTCCCAAACACCATCCTCTACTTCGACTTCTTCTTTGAAGCCAATCTCACCGTACCATTTCATCTATCTACCTCCATAAAACAGGGCTCATTTTGATCAGCCGCTGATAGGCTCGTTGTTGTTCTCTGCAGCTGCTCTCTTAAGATAGAAGCTAAGAGCTGAGAAAGGCTTGATCAATGCGCCAGACATACGTGTCTCATAGAGATACTTGTACTGGTTGTAATCGATATCGAAGTCATCGAAGAAGTCAGTCTTAGCGCCGCCGTTTGTACCAACGTTGTAGTCAACAAGGTTAACTTCTACACCGATAAGAGGATACTCCTTAGTAACTCCGCTCTCTGTGATCTTGATTGTCTGTCCTTCCATAACCTCAACAGGAACGATCTCCTTAACTCTCATAGCTGTAGCAACTTCTGCTTCGCTCTTGTAGAGTCTCTCGTTGATGCCGTTCTCAAGAAGAAGTGCATCTGTTACATAATCGTCTGTTGTGAAGAATGAAGGGTTACCTGATCCCTTGTACTGCTTACGAGCCTTAACCATAGCACGAATAAGTGCTCTAGCGATGTCGTCTTCAGTAGCGTTTGCTGCAACTTCTACAGGAATCTTAACTGTGTAAAGATCTGCGTCGTTGTATACAGGACGGATGTGTGACTCGTCGATCTTGTCATCATCAGATGCAAGTCTGCCATCACCAATAAGGATAGCACGAGCGATTTCCTCTTTGAGCATCATCTGCATCTCAGCCTTAAGCCAAGCTACTACGCTGAAATCTGTGATGTCATCGATGTCGTCCTTGTCGAGTTTCTGTTTCTTGTAAACTGTCTGAGGATCTGTAGATCTCTTAAGCAATCCGAATACTTCCTCTTTCTTAAGTTTACCCTTGATATAACCCTTTGCTCTTGCAGCGTCTTCTGTAATGTCAGCGAAGATGCTCTTTACTCTTGAGAAAGGTGTGTGGTGTGTAGCGCCGAGTACCTTAGCAACCCAATCCTGCTCTCTCTTGATGAAATCAGGTGTTGTGTTGATTGTCTTAGCATCCGGGAAGAGGTAATCGATATTACCGATACCATAGTCTACACCGGGCTGAGGTGTGTCACCATCAGCGTGAGCGAGGAATCCCTCCTCTTTAGCAGCATTGAAAGCCTCTCTAAGAGAGCCCATCTGCTTACCAACTCTTACGATCTCCATGAAATCGTCATGTGAAAGTGTGTTCTGCTGTACAGAACCATCAAATGCGTTATGTTTCATCTCTGAACCTCCTTCTGCTTCTTCTGCCGCCTTACCAACAAGGAAGGCAACTACTTCTTTCTGTTTCTCGTTGAATGTGTTATAAACATCTTCAACAGTCTCGCCGTCGTCAGAAGTTTCACCTTCATCATCGGCATGAGAAAGCGACTTCTCTGTTTTTCCAGAAACAGCCTGACTGATAAGAATAGCTACAGCCTTTTTCTGCTTCTCATTGAGAGTCTTAAGAACGTCACCAACGGTTTCGTCATCATCCTCATCATCTGCATGCTTAACTGGCTTTTCTTCTTTCTCTTCTTCGTCTTCAGCGTCAGATTCTTCTTGTTCGTCTTCTTCAGACTCTTCAGGCTCTTCATCTTCTGACTCTTCGTCTTCTGATTCATCCTGATTCTCGTCTTTCTCATCTTCTTCATCTTCGTCTTCATCTTTGTCTTTATGGAGAAGAATGTCTCCATATCCAACGAAGCTGATCTGAGCTTCCTCTTCGGAAACTTCGCCATGAGAAAGTACTGCATCGATAAGTGCGCCTCTATTAGCACCAGCTAATACAACGCTAACCTCTTTTATGGCGCCATGAATAACGTCTCCGCCCTTCTGTCTAAGCTCATTAGCAAAGATCGAAAGCGCTACTACATCACCATGCTCAACGCATTCCTTAGCATTCTGGCCAGCTTCAGTGTTATTGAAAGAGCAATAAGCGTAAACGCCATCGTCCCTTTCCTCCAGATCTGCATGACCAAGCACCTGGTTCACGTCTTTATGGTTGTGCATCCATACGAGAGGTACACGTTTACCGTCATCGGCGGAAAACGCACCATGCCTAATTGTTCTACCATCTGAACATTTAATGTCATTTCTGGTAGCCCAACCAGCAAAGTCATAATGCTGTCTAGACATCTGGCATACCTCCTTCATCGTTTACTTGATCTATACCAACACCTTCAGCCTCCATCTGCTCCTCTTCTTTAGATTTATTCAGGTTAGGATTACGAAGTGAATTAGCATCCTCAGTGTCTGCCGGCTTCATTCCGATCTCTGCTCTCAATTCGTTAGAAGTCATGATCTCATTTCTTCTAAACTTGTCAGCTATATCAGCCAACTGAGTAACGGGTACTAACTTGAACGGATCTCTATAGAAGAAGATCGTGTGGCCCTGAGTTATTGCAGTCTTAGAGAGGAATTTCCTCGTAAACTCATCTGCAATAGCCGAGCACACAGGAACTATGGTGTTATTATAGTAGTTGATGGTCGTAGCTTCATCAGCTGTACCATCCAAGATGGACTGTGTAACTCCCATCTTGTTGAATAGCTCAGTAGTTAAGTCTTTAACCTGATTCCAGAGATCTGACTGGATAGGTCTGTTCAACTGAGTTACTCTTTCTGTACCATCAGTGTAAGCAATGCCCAAAGGAGAGTCTCCAAGCTGTTTTTCGATCTCAGCTCTTCTAGCTTCTGCTTCTCTCTTTCTCTGATCGCTCCTTGTTACATATGGTAATGAGATGATCATGTTCAACTTATTGGTCGTATTTTGATCATTCTGTTTATCCAGCTTATTGATGGTACGTATCAATCTCTGTAGTGTCGAGTTCGGCTCGTTCATTGTTGCATAGAACGGATTTGTGATGATCGCTACAGAGTCTTTCGGCATAACGATCTCTTGGTAAACACCTAAGCGTTCGTTATACACTCTTACCTTAACTGCTAGTGGATACCAGGCAGTAATCTTACCAGTTCTTAGTGAATAGATGTCCCAATTCTGACTATCAGTAGTAGGATCATCATCTGTATCTGTCGGGATGACTGCGACTGTGCCTTCATCGAACATAGACTCAACTACGTCCTGTATGAAAGATCTACCAGTCTGATCTACATTGGCAGATAATGTCAAACAATCATTCAGAGTAGAAGGTTTAACCGTCTCTTTGTAGTAACCATTCTCATCCACTTTGGCATGAACCATATGGATCTGGGAAACATCGACTGCGATTCTGTTAAACACAGAAGCTACTACCGATCTCTGACTGTTGATTGCGAAACTGGTTCTGTCTGGTCTCGAACTATAACCGTAAACCTCACCAGAAGTCCATTCGAATTCTTTCGTGGGGTCTCTACCAAGAAAAGCGTTCCATCCAGAACGAATTCTCTGACTTAATGACGCCATGCGTTAGTCCTCCCTTTTGAAATATCTGATTATTGCTCCATTTTCATCGAAATGAACGATTGAGCTCCTCTTCTTAGTCTTCATAGCCTGCTTACTATAGTGCTTAGTCATAGACTCACCCTTCTTCTGAGCAGCTGCTATATTCTTCTGTGCTGTCGACTTATCAACCTTCTTAGTTCCATAGTAATCGGACTTAACCTTACTCCAATCCCTCTTTTCCCCACTCGAAGATGAGCTAGAACTACTTGACGACTGGCTATCGGAACTAGAAGAACTCTTCTTACTAGATCCGCCTTTCTTCAGAAGCTCGTTAACCTTCTTCTGAACTTCTGCATAGTCGTCTCCAAGAGCTGCTTTTCTCTCAGCACCATTCTTATACTTACCAGCAATGACATCTCTAGCAGCTGCTTCGACATCGAACTCTTTCTCTCCGTCGTCTTTACTTCTAAGAGCGTTCTTTGCACCATTAACCCAGTCTTCACTTGTGAATTTCTCGCCCTTCTGTCTCTTAGCCTCAACCTCTTTATCGAATGCCTCGAGTCTCTTGATGATATCAGCCTTAGACATGCCGGCAGGAATTGTGAATTTCATATCTTCTTCGAGAATTACCCAGCTTCCATCTTCTTTCTGGAAACCATAGAAGTCTGTATCTCCAAGTCTATTCTTTTCTGAGTAGTTGGATTCATCAAAGTCTTTATCACCTTCGGTGTACTCACTATGAGTACCTTTCCACTTCTCTTTATTCTTCATATAGTACTCATGGTTATACTCAGAGGTATTGTTTTTCT
>Ga0310786_10013408_pt1 | contig 10113 bp, 6 predicted proteins | sample AusTroGonzalo_MG_FD_203881 | JGI IMG/M metagenome (GOLD analysis project Ga0310786, IMG submission 203881) | Bovine rumen microbial communities from tropical cattle in Woodstock, Queensland, Australia - Gonzalo_03 (v2) (version 2) | ecosystem: Host-associated > Mammals > Digestive system >... | reverse complement strand
GAAATCCTCCGGCATGAACTCTATCTTGCGTATCTTGGCGTAGTTTGGTATTTCCTTGTTGATCTCGGGCAGGGCGTCCATCAGACGGCCCTCCAGTTCGGTGCGGGTCAGGCCGTCGAGGCTGGCGAGCTGATAATCGGGATAGATCAGCGCCGTCAGGCCTCCGTCCTCCTCGATGACCAGCGAGTCAACGACGTAGGATACATTGTTGATGACGGCCTCGAGCTCCTCGGGATAGATATTCTGACCGGAAGGTCCGAGGATCATGCACTTGGAGCGGCCGCGCAGGAAGAGGTAGCCGTCCTCGTCGATGATGCCCATGTCTCCGGTGCGGAACCATCCGTCCTCCGTGAAAGCCTCGCTGGTGGCCTTCTCGTTCTTGTAATAGCCGAGGAACACATTGTCTCCCTTGATCTGTATCTCGCCGGGGATGGCCCTCTCGTTCTCGGAATCAATGCGGATCTCGCAACCCTTGATAGGCTTGCCACAGGAGTAGAGCTTTGACTTATACCACTTTGCGTAAGTGATGATGGGGGCGCATTCGGTCATTCCGTATCCTACGGTAAGAGGGAAATTGATCTTCTTCATGAAGCGTTCCACCTCGGGATTGAAGGCGGCGCCGCCAAGGATGACCTCCTCGAAACGGCCGCCGAAGGCATCGATGAGGCCGTTGCGTATCTTCTTGAGGATGAAACGGTCGAGGATGGGTATCTTGAGGAAGGTCTTGTTGCGGTCGACGATGGGCTTGAGCTGGGACTTATATACCTTCTCGATGATGAGCGGGACTGCGATGATGACGTCCGGGTGGATCTCCTGGAAGGCGTTCATGATGACCTTGGGGCTGGGAACCCTGGTCAGGAAATGCACGTGCGCTCCGATGGTCATCTCGAAGAGGAACTCGAACATCATTCCGTACATGTGTGCCGTAGGCAGCATCGAGACCATCTCGGAGTCGGCGGTCATCTGCGGCTCGGCGTCCTCGCGGGCGAAACGGATATTGGTATAAAGCGCCCTGTAGGGGATCATCACGCCCTTGGAGAATCCCGACGTACCGGAAGTATAGTTTATGACAGCAAGCTCCTCAGGCTGGTCCTCATAATAGGATATGTCATCCGGCTTGAACCCCTCGGGATACATTGACGCGAAGATATCCGGAAGGTTGTCGCGGATGTCCTGCATGGCCTCTACACGGGAGTAGAGGTACTTGAGGGTATTCATCTGCACGATGACGTACAGGCCGGGCATCTCGGATTCGGAGAGGTTCTCCCAAATGACCTCGTCGACAAAGAACACCTTGGCGTCCGAGTGGTTCACAAGATAATGTATATTGCCTGGCTTGAACTCGTGGAGGATGGGCACGGGGACGGCGCCATAAGTCAGGGCCGCCAGGAAGCAGACTCCCCAGTTGGCCTGGTTGCGCGAGCAGATAGCCACCTTGTCGCCCTTCTGGAGACCGCACTTCTCGAACATGATATGAAGGTGTTCGATACGCTTGGCCACCGCCTCGTAAGTAAGCGTGACGCCATGATAGTTGGAGAGTGCCGGACGCTCCCAATTCTTCTTGAAACTTCTCTCGAGAAGTTTGTTTACTGATTCGTATTGCATCTTACAACTTTATGTTTCTGGTTTTGCCGTCGTTGCAGGTCACCTTGAGACCCTTGCCGTCCACCTCGATGGCGCTGTCACGACGTATGGATTTCGCCCCGACCTCGCGGTACACCGGATCCCCTCCGTCGAAGGGGAAGACCTGGGTCTGGACAGCAGTCCGGACGGCCCAGTACCTGACGCCGTCGACCGTTACAAGCTCGGGGAGCGCTATTATCTTCTCGTCGGTGGCGATACCCTTCCATCCTTCGGGCTTCGCACCGTGCAGATTGTACATTCCAATGGTATTGTCGGTATGGAGGACCGTGACGGTATAGCCGCCCGCCCCGGTAAAATCGTATGCCTGGGGGCCGAGAAGCACTTCCTTGCCCAGTTCCACTGGGAACTTGGCTACGAAGCGTCCCAAACGGTCGAGCAGATACAGTTTCGAGCCAGAGGCGAAGAGGAACTGTATCTTTCCGTTGTTGTAATAGTCTATGCTCTCCACCCTGCCGCACAGGGGGCCGCTGAACGGTACGCTCCATATACCCTTGCCGTCCATCTCCTTGAAACTCAGGTAGTAATTGGACTGCTGGGCGAGGAGATTGGTCCCGCCGGTAGCGGAGTTCTTCACTTCGAAGGGGCCTTCCGGAACCTCCACTGCGGCATCTGCCACTACGGCAGGGGTGCTGGACTTGTTGATGAAGGGCACGCGCGTCACTTCGAACATGAAGGTGTCGCCGGTGCAGACAAGGAAGCAGGGCTCGTAAGCAGCCCCGTCGAGGGTGGATGAGACGGCTGAGAGCATCGTGGGAGCGAAGAGGGTCTCGCCCTGCGCCGCGCCGGCAGAGAAGTATGCGGCCATGGAGCAGTCGCGCGACAGGGCCGCGGGCGCGGCCGAAGCGTCGCCGAGCAGCGACTGCAGTACATCGCCGGAGGTGTAACGCTCCACATAGTCGCTGATCGCGGCGCGGCTGCCGCTCACAAGCCATTCGCCCGTAAATGCGAAGCAACTCTCATCCTCGAGCGAAAAGAAGGACCCGAACAGAACGGAAGCGAAGCCGGAGAAGGCGTAAGGCTGCGCCGACATCGTGTATTCTTTCTCGTTGGATGCCTCCAAACCGTTGAAAATCAATGAATAATCCTTTCGTCCAACCCTCACGAAGACAGCCTCGAAGGCATCATCCCGGGAGCGCCACTGCGCCTTGGCCACTTCCTTGACGGCCAGCGACTTGGCCCAGTCGTCCGGATCCTTGCCGACGGAGCGGCCGAGCCTGGACACCGCCGACTCGTTAGGTCCCAGCTTGGAACAGGCGTCAAGGTATTTCCTGTAGGCTGAGAGGTAGTCGGCCTGGTCCGCCATGGGAATGGAAACGGCGAACACGGTGCCGGAAGGGACTGCAGCGGTAAAGCCGGGTGTCTCCATGCGTGCGGACGAAAAGACGCCCGCAAAGGTGTCGGCACTCCTCCCGGAATACAGGTAACCCTTTGAAGAGAAAGTCTTTTCGTCAATGGAGTTGAAGGATATGGCCGTCCAGGAAGCTACGGTCTTGAAGAAATCCGCGTGACGGTATACAGGACGCAGGAAGAAGCCCTGGAGGAGCTTGCCCGAATATGTGTGCGAAAGGAACAGCGCATCCTTGCCAGCCGCGCCCTTCAGGCAATTGCTGAAATCCTTGTTCGCCATTATTGAAAGTCCCTCGTCCTGATGTCTTACGGAAGAATTCACGAGGGTTTCCGAGGCCGAGACTGCCAGCACGGGCGCTCCTTCCGATGCATGGAAGGCGCTGGCAAGGCCGCAGCCTTCCGCCAGACGCCGCACGTCCATGACCACGCTGGAGGAATCGGACGAGGCTTCAGGCAGGCCGAAGAGCAGCAGTGGAGCGAGGGAGCCGCTGTAGTGGATCGAGAGCGCCATGGGACGCGAGCGGAGTGGTGCCAGGCTCCCCCCATCTACCTCCGCTGCGATACGCTTGATGAAGGTGGCGCAGGAGTCCTTCTTGCCGTCCAGGACGAAGGCGGAGAAGGCCTTGGTGCCGTCCGTGAGCAGCGCGGCGCCGTCCCGTACATTGTCAAGGCAGAGGATAGCGACGGCGTCCGAAGGGACGGCGCGCAGCAGCGGGAACTGAGCCCCGGCATCCGTCTTGATTTTGACAGGGCCGTTCTTTCCCGGATCTCCCTTATATAGGAAAATGACTCCGGCGGCAATCCCCGCAAGGAGAAGTACCGCAGTTATAATAAGGGCGATCAAGGTTTTTTTGTTCATACACGCGCTCTTTTGTGCATATTAGGAACAAATTTAACAATTATCGTCAATAATTCAAAAAAGACACGCTGCTGATAATCTCCCTTTACGGGAGAAAAGCGTATCTTTGTGCCGCTATGAATACTGTTTTCAAGGAGAATACCCGGTTCCGCGCCCTGTTCGCTTCACTTCTGCTTTCAGCCATCGGATTCGGACTGTACAAGGGGGTCATTGACAATTACCTGGCCGAAATAGCGGGCATGACCGAGATGGACCGGGGCATAGCGGAATTCTTCCGCGAACTGCCCGGGCTTCTGCTGGTCGTCATCCTGGCTCTTTTCTACCGTTTCTCCGCCGAGAAACTGTACAAGACAGGCATGGCCATCATGGTCATCGGAATGACCATGCAGGCACTTATCTCCCCGTCAAAAGCCTTGATTATCTGCGCGATATTCATCTACTCCCTCGGAGAGCACATACAGCTCGGGATGAAGAACACGCTGTCGCTCGAATACTCGCGCCCCGGAGCCGGGGGACGGGCCCTGGGCTACCAGAACTCCATCTATCAGATAGGCAATCTCGCGGGCTACCTTGCAGTGATGGCCGTCTTCATGCTCCTGGCCTCCGGCAGCAAGCCGTTCAAACCCGTATTCATGGTCGCGGCACTGTTCATGGTGCTGGCCATGCTGGCCTCCTTCCGCCTGACCGGAAGCAGCGCCACCGACGAGTCCCGGCGCCGCTTCTATTTCCGCAGGAAGTTCCGCAAATACTATATGCTGGAAATCTTCTACGGGGCCAGGAAGCAGGTTTTCTTCACCTTCGGGCCGTACGTCCTGGTGCTTTTCTATAGTGCCGACGCAGGGGTCATCAGCCTTCTTTTCGCCATCTCGGCCGTCTCCTGCTTCATCTTAGCTCCGCTGGTGGGAAAACTCATCGACCGGGTCGGATACAAGCCGGTGATGATCGCGGATACGCTCATCCTGGTGATAGTCTGCTTCTTCTACGGATTCGCGCATCACATTTTCCCGATGCGCACCGCCTTCATCATCTGCTGCGTCAACTACGTGCTGGACTCGGTCATCTCGCTGGCCTCCATGGCCTCCAACGTCTATGTCCAGGACATCTCCGACAGCCGAGAAGAGATGAAGGCCACCATCTCCACAGGCATATCGGTCAACCACACCATCACCATCTTCGTCGCCCTGCTCGGCGGCTGGGTCTGGAAAGTCCTCGGCATCGAGACCCTCTTCATGCTCTCCGCCTTCCTCGGCCTTTGCAACAGCGCCTACGCCGCCACCATCAAGACAAGCAAAAAAGCCTCCGGTAATCCCTTATAGAAGTTCGCCGTAAATATACAGTTTCACCGATTCGCCGGTGGCACTGGTCGTGACCCGGACAAACTGCTGGAAGCGGCCGCGCATAGACTTGGAACCGTCAAAAGTCACCACGATCTCCCCCGTTCCTCCCGGGGCGACGGGAGAAGAGGGCTTTCGGACCGTAACGCAATGGCAGGAGGTCGCCGTTCCAAAGATGACCAGAGGTTCATCACCTTCGTTGACAAAGGGAAAGGAATGGGTGAGGACTGAATCTCTTGGTGTCGGGCCGAATGTATATTCCGTATGTCCGAACGCTGCGCCTCCCGGGCCGCTTCCCTGATACAGGGTAGCGGCCGCGAGCAAGGAGACGATAATAAGGAGTGACCGGAGCATACTAGAAATCAGCGATGAAGCTGTTCCACATCTGGAGATCGGAATAAACACCCATCAGATTGGAGATCGTTATCAGGTCTCCGTCTCCCACCTGGTCGTCGTGATCCGTGTAACCCATCGGCGTAAAATGGACGCCGCCCATGAAGAGTGAGTTGTCCGCCACGAAATAGACGTCCGCCAATGTCTCGGACACCCGCTCTATTCGCACTTCAACGTCCTGGAAAGAGGCAATCTTATTATGATTATCATACAGAGAGGCAAGTATCGGGGTGTCCGGAGCAGGATAATCGCCCTCATAATACAATGATATATAGATGTATGCGGTATTGTATGGAGGCGTCTCCTGGTGGTACGAAACGCCCTCCCAGGAATCGATGAGCCAATGGGTGTCCCAGCCTTTGGGGATGAAGGTTGCGTCACAGCCTGGTTCCCCGGACTTGTACCCGTACATCAGGGAAACGTACATGAACCCGCTGTATTCCTTCACTCCCATAAGGAAAGGTGCATTTTTCAATTCCCCTCCAAGGTCGGGTTCATCCCTGAAGAAGATACATCCTCCCCATTCTCCACCATGCCAGAATACGGAACTGTCGTAATAAACGGCAATCCCGTCGAAATCATAGTCGGGCTTGTTGGGGTTGTGGTACGAAGCCGTGTTGCTTGTGAGAGTAATCTCGATGGGTCTCTTTCCTGCGAGCTTTTCCTCCGGGCTCAAAGCCTCAACCCATTCATCGATCAAATCTTCCGGGATGGGATTATCGGGATCGTCCTCAACATCCGTGGCAAAGCCGGTGACATAAAGCGGCTCTTCGCTGATGACGCCGCCGGTAGCCGGATCCAGGACCTCGATTTTCAGGTCCTGGGCAAAGCAGCCCTGGCCCAGCATCCAATATGTGCGCGCCTCCAGTTTCTCGTCGGTACAGACTTCGCTCATAGAGACTTTTCCACCTCCGGATTCGACAGTGAACCGCACGATGTAATAACTCGGAGGATTGTCATTGTTGCCGGGATCGACCTTGACATGTATGGGATTGTCCAACCACTTCTGGGAGTAGTCGGCCTGCTTGTCGCCGGACACGAGTATCAGTTTTACATAACTGCACGGATAGAGAGGAAGCGCACCTGTGCTGCAGAGGCAGAAATTGATAGTGTGCGGCGAGTCCATCATGGAGTAGTAACGGGAGACCACATTGACGCTGCCGCGGACAGCGCAATAAATGGTGACGATCTTGGACAGTTTCTTCGCCACGGCCTGCAATGCCTTGGCGCTAGCCCCTTTGCAAATCTCCAAGAACAGATCGGATGCGAGGAAATCCTGGACAGCGTTGTAACCGAACTCGATGAGTTCCGTATACGAATAGGTTCCGCCCAACAGCATCTGGTCGAAAGAGTTCATTCGTGATGCCACATACTGGATCGCCGCTCCCTTGAGGGTTTTCATCTCCACGGAAGACAGGCCGGCTCCTACGATATCAAGGAATCCGCAGAACCAGTTGACGGCAAAATCGACGCGAGCCGCATCCGAATCCCGTGTGAAGAAGAAGTTGTATTCCCCCTCGCAACCGTAGAGATTGAAGGATACAGGCTTGTTGCCGTGCAGATCCCGCCTGAACATGATGTCGGTAACGCCGTAATCGCTGCCGGCCGGCACATCGATCCGCCCGACCTCGTTGTCGTCGGAATCATAGACATATCCTTCGTACATGGGAGAAATACCGGGATTCTGCACATAGACCTGCTTTCCTTCCACCCATACTTTCAGGTGGCCTTCACCGGTCAGGCCCTCCACATTCGTGGCTTTGGTGACAGGCTGGGCGCTGGCATCGACACAAATCTCGTTCATCAGGGCCTCGAAAGCCCTCGTGATGGAGGTATTGGAAGGATCCAGAACGGGCTTGCCGCTCTTGATGGCGTCCGCCACACTCCTTTCGAAATCGCCGTACAGCGGGGAGTTCAGTATCATGGATGTCATCTCCGAGAACGGCTCCTCCCCCTTCACCGGGGCGAGCAGCGGGTGCATAGTGACAAACGCCAGTGCCGTGCTGCGCGCATTGAGTTCCAGTTTACCGCCTTCTGAGTAAATGCCTCGCGCCATCATGCGCACTTCTCCGTCATCGCCACACAGAAGCGCCACGCAAGGCGTGTTGTTGTCGGACCGGATACGGACGTTGCCCGGACTGTTGCCGTCGAGTGATGTGGACCCGGTCATCGTAAGCAACTCGCAGCCTTTCGCCGAGAGCGAGGAGGTGCCGAAATCAATGCTGCAATTGACGGCAACGGACGGGTAGGAAATGTGCTCCTGCACGATCTCGAGCGTGGTCTCGGCGTCTTTGGAAGTGCCGTCCGCCGACGCCCAGACGGTAATCATGGTGGAACGGGCGGCGCCGGTATCATTCGGCTGCACCGTGACCAGCAGCTTGTTATAGGTGGTTTCCGTCTCGTCGTGGACGATGGTCATCCAGTCGACCTTGGATTTGGTCCAGATGTAATAATCGGTATTCACGCTTACCTTAATCGCTGCAGATCCGCCTTCTGCAGGAAGCGTCATGGTTCCGGATGGAGAAAGTGTGACGGTCGCGACGGCAGGTTCCGGCTCAGGCTCCGGTGTAGGGTCCGGATCATCCGGTAAAACCGGAATATCGCAGGAAGGTATCAAAAGGAAGAGTGAAACAAGCAAGGACCAGCAGAATCTGGCCGGGAAGCGACGCATTGTACTCATAGGTTTGGCTTTCTCTGTAGTTAGTTCGTAAATATAAGAATAAAATCTTGAAGCTGATCACCTCCTGCCGGGCTGAAACGAAAGAAGCCAGGCAAAAGCCTGGCTTCTTTCGTAGTCCCAACAGGAATCGAACCTGTATTTAAGGTTTAGGAAACCTTCGTTCTATCCGTTGAACTATGGGACCATCAACGGAGCGGGAGATTACTCGGCGCTCTTCTCAATGATCTGACGACCTCTGTAGTAGCCGCACTCGGGGCATACTCTGTGGTACATGACGGTCGCACCGCAGTTGGGGCAGGTGGCGAGGGTCGGAACAGGAGCGAGGTCGTGCGTCCTTCTCTTGTCTCTTCTCTGCTTGGAGAGTTTGTGTTTCGGATGTGCCATATTAAACTATCTTTAAAATTTCATTAATCTTTCAATAAGTCCTTCAGCGCGGCGAACGGGCTCTCCGCCGGTGCGACCGGCTCCTCCTCTCCGCCTTCTTCGTCGGAATGAAGATACTTCACCGTCTCCGGATCGCACTCCCCTTCGGGGTGTACACGCGACAAGGGGAGCGAGATGCAGACATAGTCGTAAATCACCTGCGTCAGGTCAAGGTCGGCGTCCGTCTCTGGCAGCATGAGTATCTCACGCCCGCCTTCTGTCTCGGAAGACTGCTCCTCCGATTCCTCGCCGTACTTGATACTGAACGAAGGATGCACCGAAACGGGGAGTTCAAGGTCTCCCAGGCAGCGGTCGCACTCGACCACCACGGTGCCTTCGATGCCCAGATCCACGGCCGCATAACGTCCGGACTTCTCCGCCCAGACATCTACAACCAAGTCTGCGTCAAGTATCTCCGAATTCTCAAAAGCGCTAAAGAACTGTCCTTCAGCATGCCAGCGGAAGTGGGTCTTTCCAGGCGCCAGACCGCTTAACGGTACAATAAAGGGTTGCAAAGTTAGTAAAAAATATCTTATAAACAATCTTCTTCGCCGCTTTTTCTCTTTCTGTCAAGCGGATCGAGCAAAATCTTGCGTATACGCATGAAATGAGGGGTCACCTCCACCAGCTCGTCGTCCTGGATGTACTCCAGCGCCTCCTCCAGGGAGAACTTGATGGCCGGGGGCAGCACGACCTTCTCGTCGCTGCCGGAAGCACGGACGTTGGTGAGCTTCTTGGTCTTGCAGATATTGATGTTCAGGTCGCGCTCGCGGGTGTGCTCGCCGACCACCTGGCCGCCGTAAATCTCCTCGCCCGGCTCCACGAAGAAGCGTCCGCGGTCGAGGAGCTTGTTCATCGAGTAGGCGATGGCCTCGCCGGTCTCGAGCGAGACGAGCGAGCCGTTGTTGCGGTGCTCCAGCTCGCCCTTGAAGGGCTGGTACTCCTTGAAGCGGTGCGCGACTATGGCCTCGCCCTGGGTGGCGGTGAGCATGTTGCTGCGAAGGCCCATCAGGCCTCGGGTCGGGATCTCGAACTCGAGCAGGGTGCGGTCCCCGCGGGGCTCCATGCGCAGCAGCGCGCCCTTTCGGCGGGTCGCGATCTCGATCGCGGCGCCGACGAAAGCCTCGGGGACCTCTATCGAGAGGTCCTCGACGGGCTCGCAGCGCTGCCCGCCTATGACCTTGTCCAGCACCTTCGGCTGGCCCACCTGCAGCTCGAAGCCCTCGCGGCGCATGGTCTCGATGAGCACCGAGAGGTGAAGGACGCCGCGGCCATAGACCACGAACGAGTCGGCCGAGAGGCCCGGCTTCACCCTCAGCGCCAGGTTCTTCTCTAGCTCGCGCTCCAGGCGCTCCTTGAGGTGGCGGGAGGTGACGAACTTGCCGTCCTTGCCGAAGAAGGGGGAATTGTTGATGGTGAAGAGCATGCTCATC
>Ga0310786_10013407_pt1 | contig 10113 bp, 7 predicted proteins | sample AusTroGonzalo_MG_FD_203881 | JGI IMG/M metagenome (GOLD analysis project Ga0310786, IMG submission 203881) | Bovine rumen microbial communities from tropical cattle in Woodstock, Queensland, Australia - Gonzalo_03 (v2) (version 2) | ecosystem: Host-associated > Mammals > Digestive system >... | reverse complement strand
CCGCCACGGAGAAGGAAGAAGAGAAGGCTGAGCAGGAGGAATCCGCCAAGGAGAAGGAAGAAGAGAAAGCTGAGCAGGAGGAATCCGCCAAGGAGAAGGAAGAAGAGAAGGCTGAGCAGGAGGAATCCGCCAAGGAAAAGGAAGAAGAGAAGGCTGAGCAGGAGGAATCCGCCAAGGAAAAGGAAGAAGAGAAGGCTGAGCAGGAGGAATCCGCCAAGGAAAAGGAAGAAGAGAAGACCGGGCAGGGAGAATCCGTAGAAGAGAAGCCGGCGAACGAGGCTTCTGTGCAATCACGTGATAAGAGTATGCTTGTACAGAAGTATAAAGACATGCTTTCTGCAAAATCCGTAATTCGTCAGCTCTCAGAGTTTGCGACGGAAAGAGGACGGGAAATCGGTTATGAGAATGTGTTTGACTACAGCCTGGGCAATCCTTCCGTACCGGTGCCGAAGGCATTTACGGATCGTATGATTCAGATGCTTGCAACCAGGAATCCCATGGAGTTGCATGGTTACAGTCCGAGCCTCGGTATCACGAGTGTCCGTGAGAAAATAGCGGACTCATTGGAGAGAAGATTCGGAATCCCTTACCGTAAGGAACATATCTTTATGGCCTCCGGTGCGGCAGGTGCTTTGGCACATGCATTCCGTCTGGTAGCCGAGCCGGGTGATGAGATCCTTACATTTGCGCCATACTTCCCTGAATATGGTCCGTATGTGAATCTTACAGGGGCTGTATTGAAAATTGTACCGCCCGATCTGACAGCTTTTCAGATCAACTTTGAGCAATTTGAGAATATGTTGACGGAGAAAGTGACAGCGGTGCTGATCAATACTCCCAACAATCCTTCCGGTGTAGTTTATACCGCGGAAACGATCAGGAAGCTTACTGCTATCATGAACAGGAAAGCCAACCAATATGGTCATGCTATTTATTTGATTTCGGATGAGCCTTATCGTGAAATTGTATTCGCAGGTGTGGAAAATCCCTGCGTTTCAAAGTATTATGATAACACGATCATGTGCTATTCATTCTCGAAATCGTTGTCACTTCCGGGTGAACGAATCGGTTATGTCGCAATTAATCCTGCATGTAAGGATGCAGAGACCATGATCAATATGTGTGGTCAGATTTCGAGAGGGATCGGACATAACTGTCCGCCGTCGATCATACAGTTGGCCGTTGCGGAGGTTCTTGACAGGACGGCGGATCTAAAAGTGTATGAGACAAATATGAACCTGATCTACGACACCCTGATTGAACTCGGATTCACTGTTGTAAAACCGGGGGGAACATTCTACATCTTCCCCAAGGCGCTTGAGGAGGATGCAGTAGCGTTTAGCCAGAAAGCATTGAAATATGATTTGATTCTGGTTCCGGCGGATAGCTTTGGTGCGCCCGGATACTTCCGTATGGCATATTGTATCCCTACAGAGAAGGTAAAGAGATCCCTGACGGCGCTGAGAAAGTTTGTGGAACAGGAGTACCATAAAGCATAAAAAAGATCGACTGTTTGGAAATCCAGATTTAAGAAGAAAATGCGGAGAAAGGAACAGACATTATGTATCAGGCCGGTTTGGTTTTGGAAGGCGGCGGAATGAAAGGCATCTATACCGCCGGAGTTTTGGATTTCTTTATGGAAAAAGGATTGTATTTTTCGAGCGTATATGGTGTGTCTGCGGGTGCTGTTCATTTATGCAGTTATCTGTCCGGACAGATTGGGCGTTCGCGAGATGTATCTGTTGAATTCCTGAATAGCAAGCGCTATTGCAGCTTTCGGAGTCTTTTATTGACTGGAGATCTGTTTAATGTAGATATTTGTTACCATACGATCCCGGAATATTTATTTCCTCTGGATCATGAGACATTTCGGAAATATACCGGAAAAGCATTCAGCGTGGTTACAAATATCAAGACGGGATGTGCGGAATATCTGCGCATTCGTGATTTGCGTAAAGACATCAGTAAAGTGAGGGCATCCGCATCACTTCCGCTGGTTTCGAGAAACGTCCGGATCGGAAAGGGACTTTATCTCGACGGCGGCATTGCCGATTCCATCCCGATCCGGAAATCGATTCTGGACGGAAATCGGAAAAATGTGGTTGTCCTTACGAAGGAAGAAGGATATGTCAGGAAGCCGGCCAGTCAGCTGGAAATGGCACTCATAAAACTGCGATATTTGAAATATCCTAAAGTATATGAATTAATGCGGGCGCGTGACAGAAATTATAACGAAACGATCGACTATCTGTATCGACAGCAGGAAAACGGGCAGGCGTATATTATACGGCCGAAGTATCCCAGTAGTGTTGGCAGGATTGAAAGGAATCGGGAGCGTATGCTGGAGCTGTATGAACAGGGATATCGTGAGGCGGCCGAACATTATGATGATCTAATGACATATCTGGGAAAGGAATAGACGGAAAATGGAGACAGTATTTGAAGTATTGAAGGCCGTGATCTATGGCATTGTGGAGGGTATTACGGAATGGCTTCCAATAAGCAGCACCGGACATTTGATCATTGTTGAGAAGCTGCTTCCTTTCAAAGGAACAAGTGAAGGCTTTTTTGAAATGTTTGACGTCGTGATACAGCTTGGAGCTATAATGGCTATCGTGATCCTGTTTTGGAATAAGATTTGGCCTTTTCAAAAACCTCATGGTGAGAAGACGGGAATTATGGAATATGTCAAACAGGACAAGATCATCCTTTGGGTGAAGATCATGGTGGCGTGTGTGCCGGCAGCAGTGGTCGGCGTTTTGTTCGATGATAAGCTTGAGGAATTGTTCTATAACCCGACATGCGTAGCGATTGCATTGATTGTTTTTGGTATAGCATTTTTGGTTGTGGAGAAATGGAATGAATATCGCAGCCCAAAAGTGAATGAATTGGAGGAGATCACTTTTACGACTGCACTTTTGATAGGTGGGTTTCAGCTGATTGCAGCTATTTTTCCCGGAACATCCCGTTCCGGAGCGACGATTGTCGGTGCATTACTTTTGGGAGTGAGCAGAATGGTGGCAGCTGAATTTACATTTTTTTTGGCGATTCCCGTAATGTTTGGTGCGAGCCTTCTAAAGATCCTGAAATTCGGATTTTCATTTACAGGGTTGGAAATAACGGTTTTATTGGTCGGAATGTCAGTATCTTTTATTGTATCCATGGTTGTTGTTCGAATACTGATGGCATTTATCAAGAAGCATGATTTTAAAGTTTTCGGATTGTACAGAATTGTTTTGGGTATTATTGTCTTATTGTATCTCACATAAATCTTATTTTCACATAAATCTCATTTTCGGCTTAAATTAGCGCCTTTTTTGTCAAGATTCAAAAATATACAATTTTTTTTGTGGAATTTTGGTAAAAATTTCGTAAAATAGTTGACAATTTTGTCAAAACACGATATATTATTATGCGACAAGCGTCTTTTGCTCTTAGGAGTGACAATAGAGTGAAAAAAGAAGGGAGATGTCATTATGGCAGTAAAGAACGACGCACTTGAGAACGCATCAGTTGTTAAGGCAGAAGAGTTAAAGACCAATAATGAGGTAAAAACCGAGCCAGTAAAGAAGGCAGTGATGAAGAAGGCAGTTGTTAAGAAGGCTGTTGTACCTGTTGCAGATACAAAGGTTGCTCCTGCTGAATCAAAGACTGCTCCTGCGGCAAAGAAGGCAGATGCTAAGAAGGCTACTCCTGTAGAGAAGAAGGCAGATGCTAAGAAAGCTGCTCCCGCTACTAAGAAGGCAGATGCTAAGAAAACAGCTCCTGCTACTAAGAAGGCAGATGCTAAGAAAACAGCTCCTGCAGCAAAGAAGGCAGATGCTAAGAAAACAGCTCCTGTAGCAAAGAAGGCAGATGCTAAGAAAACAGCTCCCGTAGCAAAGAAGGCAGATGCTAAGAAAGTTGCTCCTGCAGCAAAGAAAGCTGCATCTGCAGCAAAGAAGGCAGCACCTGCAAAGAAGGCTGCTCCCGCTAAGAAGACTACTGTTGCTGCAAAGAAAACAACGGCTAAGAAGTTGGCAGTGAAGGCAGATGTATTCGTTCAGTTTGCCGGCAAGTCTCTTTCACAGGATGAACTTATAAAGATGGCGAAGGATGTATGGCAGTATGATATGGGCAAATCTGCAAGTGAGTTCAAGAGTGTTGAGATTTATGTAAAGCCTGAAGAAAACACTGCATATTTTGTGGTAAATGGTGAGTTCCACGGAAGTTTCTTACTGTAATCGATCGTCAGTCATAATGGCAATTTCAATAAGGATAATACAAATCTCTGCTTCGTTTCCCGGAGCGGAGATTTTTTTTATCTGGAACATCCCTCCGGATTTCCGACATCATTGTTTCATAACAAAGATTTTAGAAATATTTCATGGAAAAGATGTTGACATTAGTGGAGTGTAGGTGTATGTTATTTGCATAAGGTGTTAGCACTCTATTTGAATGAGTGCTAACAGCCCCGAAAGAGGTGAGGACGGTGGATTTAGACGAAAGGAAAAAGAAAATCCTGACTGCGGTGATTCGGAATTATTTAGAGACCGGAGAGCCGGTTGGCAGCCGCACGATTTCTAAATATACCGACCTGAATCTGAGTTCCGCTACAATTCGTAATGAGATGGCAGATCTTGAGGAGATGGGATATATTCTTCAACCTCATACTTCAGCAGGCAGGATTCCTTCCGATAAAGGATACCGGTTCTATGTGGATGCCATGATGGCAGAAAAGGATCGGGAAGTTGTTGAACTGAAGGAAATGCTGTTGGAGCGGCAGGATAAGATGGAGACGCTGCTAAAACAGGTTGCGAAAGTGGTTGCTCAAAATACACAATATGCAGCAATGATTTCGGCTCCACAGACGCATCGGAACAAATTGAAATTCATTCAGCTTTCCAGATTGAATGAGAATCAGATACTTGCAGTCATCGTTGCCGAGGGCAACATGATCAAGAATAACATCATACCGGTAGCACAGGAACTGTCGGATGAGAATCTTTTAAAGCTGAACATTCTTCTGAACACTCATTTGAATGGGTTATCGATAGAAGAGATTAATCTTGGTATTATAGCCGCACTTAAGCAACAGGCCGGTATTCACAGTGACATTGTCGGTGAGGTGATCGATGCGGTCGGCGATGCAATCAAGGCAGGCGACGATCTGGAGATTTACACAAGCGGTACAAATAATATTCTTAAATATCCGGAGCTTACAGATGGCGGCCTCGCGAGTGAACTGGTGGGGACTTTTGAGGAGAAACAACAGCTTGGCGATTTTGTCAAGGAAGCGCTTGCTGATGAAACGGGTACCGGCATTCAGGTATATATCGGTGAGGAAGCGCCTATACAAAGTATGAAGGATTGCAGTGTTGTTACTGCAACTTATGAACTTGGCGAGGGTATGAAAGGCACGATCGGAATTGTGGGACCGAAGAGAATGGATTATGAGAAGGTGATCGGCACATTGAGAACTTTGCAGTCAAAACTTGATGAGTTGTATAAAAAAGAATAGTTGGGATAAATTTTGGAAAGGAAGATAAATATGTCAGAGCAGGAAAAAGAACTCCGGGAGGAAGAGGAAACCGAGGAAGGCATCGTGAAGACCGGAGCAGACGCCGCAGCAGATGCGAAAAAGCAGGAACAAGAGCCAAATGCTGCAGGTGGGAATAACACAGAGAGTGATAGTGAAAAGGCGCCGGCTGCGGATGAAGAAGAGGCATCGGATGAGGAAGTGATACCGGACGAGTCGGATGCCGAAGACGAAACCGAAACGCATGAAGGAAAGAAGTCTTGGGCTGAACGCAGAGCTGAAAAGAAGGCAGCCAAGCAGGATAAAAAGACGGATGCCATGAAGGAGCAGATCGAGCAGCTCGAGGACAAGGTCAAGCGTCAGCTTGCAGAATTTGAGAATTTCAGAAATCGTACCGAGAAAGAAAAGCAGATCATGTTTGAAACCGGTGCGAGGAGTGTCATAGAGAAGATCCTTCCGATCGTGGACAATTTTGAAAGAGGATTTGCCTCGGTGGATCCGGAAGATAAAAACGATGCTTTTGTGGAAGGCATGAATATGGTTTATCGCCAATTGATGACGGAACTTGACAATCTCGGAGTAAAACCCATTGAGGCAGTTGGTAAGGAATTCGATCCCAATCTTCACAATGCAGTGATGCAGGTGGAGAGCGACGAGTATGAATCGGGAATTGTTGCGCAGGAGCTTCAAAAAGGATATACCTATAGAGATACGGTGGTACGCCACAGTATGGTCTCGGTAGTTCAATAATATATTGTAAATCAACTCATTCATATATAGGAGGAAAAAGACATGAGCAAGATTATTGGTATTGATTTAGGTACTACAAATAGCTGTGTTGCTGTAATGGAAGGTGGTAAGCCGACTGTTATTGCAAATGCAGAGGGAGCAAGAACGACACCTTCCGTGGTTGCTTTTACGAAGACCGGTGAGAGACTGGTCGGTGAGCCTGCAAAGCGTCAGGCCGTAACCAATGCCGAGAAGACGATCTCGTCCATCAAGAGAGATATGGGTACCGACAATGGTCGTACAATTGATGGAAAGAAATATTCACCTCAGCAGATTTCTTCCATGATCCTTCAAAAACTGAAGGCAGATGCGGAAGGGTATCTTGGTGAAAAGGTATCAGAGGCGGTGATCACTGTTCCCGCATATTTTAATGATGCACAGCGTCAGGCCACAAAGGACGCAGGAAAAATTGCAGGTCTTGATGTAAAGCGTATTATCAATGAGCCTACAGCAGCTGCGCTGGCTTATGGTCTTGACAATGAAAAAGAGCAAAAGATTATGGTATACGATCTTGGCGGTGGTACATTTGATGTATCCATCATCGAGATCGGTGATGGTGTTATTGAAGTTTTGGCGACCAACGGTGATACGCATCTGGGTGGTGATGATTTTGATAACAAGATCATCAATTGGATGCTTTCCGAATTCAAGAAAGCTGAAGGCGTTGACCTTTCCGGCGATAAGATCGCTATGCAGAGATTGAAGGAAGCGGCAGAGAAGGCTAAGAAAGAGCTCTCCAGCGCTATGACAACCAATATCAATCTTCCTTTCATCACTGCTACGGCAGAGGGACCCAAGCACTTTGATATGAACCTCTCCAGAGCACAGTTTGATGAACTGACAAGAGATTTGGTAGAAAAGACTGCAATCCCCGTACAGAATGCTATGAAGGACGCAGGACTTACCAATGCTGACTTAGGTCAGGTACTGTTGGTAGGTGGTTCCACTAGAATTCCTGCAGTACAGGATAAGGTTAGACAGCTGACCGGTAAAGAGCCTTCCAAGTCACTGAATCCTGATGAGTGTGTTGCGATCGGTGCATCCATTCAGGGTGGTAAGCTTGCAGGCGATGCCGGTGCCGGTGATATTCTTTTGTTGGATGTAACGCCCCTTTCCCTGTCCATCGAGACCATGGGCGGCGTGGCAACCAGACTGATCGAGAGAAATACCACAATTCCTACCAAGAAGAGTCAGGTATTCTCCACCGCAGCAGACAATCAGACGGCTGTAGATATCAATGTTGTACAGGGTGAGAGACAATTTGCCCGCGACAACAAATCTCTTGGACAATTCAGATTGGATGGTATCCCTCCCGCACCCAGAGGAATCCCTCAGATCGAAGTTACTTTCGATATCGATGCAAATGGTATCGTAAATGTATCTGCAAAGGATCTGGGTACAGGGAAAGAGCAGCATATTACGATCACTGCAGGATCCAATATGTCCGATGCAGATATCGATAAGGCTATCAAAGAGGCAGCAGAGTTTGAGGCACAGGATAAGAAACGGAAAGAGGCTGTCGAGGCGAGAAATGATGCGGATTCCTTTGTATTCCAGACCGAGAAAGCATTAAAGGATGTTGGTGATAAGATTGCCGACAGCGATAAGAGTCAGGTAGAGGCAGATCTGCAGGCAGTTAAGGATATTCTTGAGAGAACCAAGGATCAGGAGATGAGCGATTCCGATCTCGATTCCCTGAAAGCGGCGAAGGAGAAGTTGACCAACTCTGCACAATCTCTCTTCTCAAAGATGTATGAGAATATGCAGCAGGCTCAGGGCGGTGCAGCAGGTGCAGGCCCCGATATGAGCGGCTTTAACGGCGGCGCATCCGCAGGCTCCTCGTCCTCATCGGCAGACGATGACGTAATCGACGGAGACTTCCGCGAGGTATAAGCCATGCGGCAAACATGGTACCGACCGTTTTCGTGCTCGCACGACAAAACGGTCGCGCACCATGTTTGACATAGGGCGCAGCCCGCGAGACGAAGCGACGAAGTCGCGGCAGTCACGCGCATGGCGTGGGAAGCGGAAGACAGGGGCGCAGCCCGCGAGACGAAGCGACGAAGTCGCGGCAGTCACGCGCATGGCGTGGGAAGCGGAAGACAGGGGCGCAGCCCGCGAGACGAAGCGACGAAGTCGCGGCAGTCACGCGCATGGCGTAGGAAGCGGAAGACAGGGGCGCAGCCCGCGAGACGAAGCGACGAAGTCGCGGCAGTCACGCGCATGGCGTAGGAAGCGGAAGACAGGGGCGCAGCTCGCGAGACGAAGCGACGAAGTCGCGGCAGTCACGCGCATGGCGTGGGATGTCACAGATGCATTAACACGAAGCATCATATCCACGGCAGTCACGCGCATGGCGTGGGTCTTATTAAGATTCTATAGGGGAATGGCCCCGCGTGGGTCATTCCCTGCTGTGATTTTTTGTAAGGAAGCTAAGAAAGGCTAAGATTATGGCAGAACAAAAGCGAGATTATTACGAGGTTCTCGGTGTAGATAAAAATGCGGACGATGCCGCCATCAAAAAGGCGTACAGAGTTCTTGCAAAGAAATACCATCCGGATGCAAATCCCGGTGATGCCGAGGCGGAAAAGAAATTTAAGGAAGCGTCCGAGGCGTATGCCGTCCTAAGTGATGCTGATAAGAGGCGTCAGTACGATCAGTTTGGTCATGCAGCATTTGAGGGCGGTGCAGGCGGCGGTGGCGGATTTGATTTCAGTGGAATGGATTTCACGGATATTTTCGGTGACATCTTTGGCGATATGTTTGGAGGTGCACGTCAGAGAGGACGTAGCAATAACGGACCTATGAAAGGTGCGAATCTGCGCACCAGTGTTCGCATCACTTTTGAAGAGGCCGTGTTTGGATGCAAAAAAGAAATTGAGCTCAATGTCAAGGAGACTTGTAAGACCTGTCAGGGTTCCGGTGCAAAACCCGGTACATCCCCGGAAACTTGTACCAAGTGTGGCGGTAAAGGTCAGGTTATCTTCTCTCACCAGTCCTTCTTTGGCACAGTGCAAAATGTTCAAACATGTCCGGACTGTCAGGGAACCGGTAAAATCATAAAGGATAAATGTGCGGATTGTCGTGGTACAGGATATATTACCATGAAGAAAAGATATAGCGTGGATATTCCTGCAGGTATTGATAACGGACAGTCGACAAGGATGCCGGGTCTCGGTGAGCCGGGTATAAATGGTGGACCAAGGGGAGATGTTTTGGTTGAGGTGATCGTAGGCCGTCATCCGATCTTCCAAAGACAGGATATGAATATTTTCTCGACGGTACCGGTATCCTTCGCGGTAGCGGCACTCGGCGGCGAAATTTTCATTGATACCGTGGATGGGAAAGTAATCTACGATGTGAAGGCGGGTACCCAGACAGATACCAGAATACGCCTGAAGGGCAAGGGAGTTCCTTCGTGGCGTAATAAGGAGATCAGGGGTGATCATTACGTAACGCTTATCGTTCAGGTACCGGATAAGCTGAGCAATGAAGCCAAAGAGCTTTTACGCAAGTTTGATGAAGTGACGGATAGTTCTCTTACGGCAGTCGCGCGTGCAACTGATACAAAGACTGAAAAGAAGGAAGATGCACACGCCGGAAAGAAGAAAAAATTCTGGGAAAAATAAGTTTAAAAAAAGGTGATGTCCGGATAAATGTTTATCAGGACATCATCTTTTTAGTGTGCGCCTAGCGGCGCACGTTTCTAACGGGTTAAAGTCCCGAATCCGCCCGGTAGTGGGAAGGATATAGCCGAAGGCAAGGGTGTCCGCCGCGAGGCGGAATCTGAAGGAAGCTGGATGTGG
>Ga0310786_10013406_pt1 | contig 10114 bp, 7 predicted proteins | sample AusTroGonzalo_MG_FD_203881 | JGI IMG/M metagenome (GOLD analysis project Ga0310786, IMG submission 203881) | Bovine rumen microbial communities from tropical cattle in Woodstock, Queensland, Australia - Gonzalo_03 (v2) (version 2) | ecosystem: Host-associated > Mammals > Digestive system >... | reverse complement strand
CGATTCCACCTCCGTCTGGGGCATCCTGGGGATGGTGGTCAACACCCTGAGCTTCGCCTCCTACGTGGGCATCTTCAAGCCGCTCATCCAGAAGTATTCCGTGGTGACGTTCATGAAGTGGATGTTTCTGTTCTCTTCACTGATGGCCCTTCCTTTTTCTTTCAGCGCCTTCGGCAAATCCAATCTGGCGGCTGTCCCGGCGGACGTGATCTGGCATGTTGTCTACGTGGTTGTCGGTGCAACCTTCATCGCATATTTCCTGATACCCATCGGCCAGAAACGCCTCCGTCCCGTGGTGGTCTGCATGTACACCTACGTCCAGCCTGTCATTGCGATGGCCATAGCCCTGGCTCTCGGCCTCGACCGTCTCACGCCCTTGAAAATCCTCGCCACCATCCTGGTCTTTACCGGCGTCGCCCTGGTCAATTTCGTGCCGAAAAAAAGGAGCAAATCGCCATCTTTTTCGTAACTTGCAAAGATTAACGAATCGGACGGTATGATTATTCTGATTACAGGCATTTCGTCGGGCTTCGGGCTGGCGATGACACGTCAGCTGCAGGCTGAAGGACATACGGTTTATGGAACGGTGCGGCGTGAGGTGAAGGAGATCCCCGGGGTGCATTACCTGCGGGCGGATGTGCGTGATACGGCATCTGTACGGGCAGCGGTAGAGGCTGTGCTGGTGGTGGAAGGGCGCATCGATGTGCTGATCAACAATGCCGGAATGGGCATCGGCGGGCCGGTGGAATTCGCGCCGGAGGAGGATGTGACGCTGCAGATGGATACGAACTTTATGGGCCAGGTGCGCTTCACCCAGGCCGTGCTGCCCGCGATGCGAAAGCAGGGGAGTGGCAAGATCCTGTGCTTCAGCTCTATCGGCGGTGTGATGGGCTTGCCGTTCCAGGGTTTCTATTCGGCCAGCAAGTTCGCCATCGAGGGATTCTGCGAAGCACTCCAGATTGAGGTGCGCCGCCACGGCATCCAGGTCGTCCTCATCGAGCCGGGCGACTTCTCGACCGGTTTCACGGCCGCCCGCATCAAGCAGGTCTCCGACGAGGCCGCCGCGGCCTATCCGTCGCTGCGCCAGTCGGTGAGCAGTTTTGAAAAAGACGAACAGACGGGCCTTCAGCCCGACTATCTCGCCCGAAAGATTGCGAAGATAGTCCGCGCGAAAAATCCGAAATTCCGCTACGTCATCGCCACCTTGATCCAAAAACTCTCCATCCCGATCAAGCGCATCCTTCCCGCCCGCGCATTTGTGCGCGTTCTTTCGCTGTTTTATAATGTAAAATAATTATCTTTGCACGATTTGAATTCTATTTTGTTTATTAAATACTTGAAACAATGATTATTGAAAAAGTTTTTGCAAGAGAGATTCTTGATTCGCGTGGCAATCCGACCGTGGAAGTCGATGTGACCCTCGCATGTGGTATCATGGGCCGTGCAGCTGTTCCGAGCGGCGCCAGCACCGGTGAAAACGAAGCACTCGAACTCCGCGACGGCGACAAGGGCCGCTACCTGGGCAAAGGTACGCTCAAGGCAGTCGCCAACGTCAACGCAAAGATCGCTCCCGTCATCGAAGGAATGTGCGTCCTCGACCAGCGCGCTATCGACCAGAAGATGATCGAACTCGACGGCACGCCTACCAAGAAGGTCCTCGGCGCAAACGCCATCCTCGGCGTCTCCCTTGCTTGCGCACACGCAGCAGCCAACTACCTCGACATTCCCCTCTACCGCTATATCGGCGGCACCAACACTTATGTGCTTCCCGTCCCGATGATGAACATCATCAACGGCGGTGCACACTCCGACGCTCCGATTGCATTCCAGGAGTTCATGATCCGTCCGGTCGGCGCGAAGAACGAGAAGGAAGGCATCCGCATGGGTGCAGAGGTGTTCCACAACCTGGCCAAGCTGCTGAAGAAACGCGGCCTGAGCACCGCTGTCGGTGACGAGGGTGGTTTCGCTCCCGCACTCGACGGCATCGAAGACGCTCTGCAGATCATCTGCGACGCCATCGAAGCAGCCGGCTACAAACCGGGCAAGGACGTGAAGATCGCCATGGACTGCGCAGCCAGCGAATTCGCTACCTGCGAGAACGGCGAGTGGTTCTATGACTATCGTCAGCTCAAAGACGGCAAGAAGAAGGATCCGAACGGCAAGAAACTCACCGCTGCCCAGCAGATCGACTACCTCGAGGAGCTCATCACGAAGTTCCCGATCGACTCGATCGAGGACGGTCTGGACGAAAACGACTGGGACAATTGGGTGAAGCTCACCGAGCGCATCGGCGACCGCTGCCAGCTCGTGGGCGACGACCTCTTCGTCACCAACGTGAAGTTCCTTGAGAAAGGCATCAAGATGGGTGCTGCGAACAGCATCCTGATCAAGGTGAACCAGATCGGTTCCCTCTCCGAGACCCTTGACGCCATCGAGATGGCACACCGTCACGGCTACACCACCGTCACGAGCCACCGTTCGGGCGAGACCGAAGACACCACCATCGCCGACATCGCCGTGGCTACCAACAGTGGCCAGATCAAGACCGGTTCGCTCTCGCGTACCGACCGTATGGCGAAGTACAACCAGCTGATCCGTATCGAGGAACAGCTTGGCGACCGTGCCGTCTATGGCTTCAAGAAGCTTCGCTAATTAGGAGTCGTACCTTTCGATGAAGGCATTCATCAATTCCTTCATCTTTTCCTGTAAAAGCGCCGTCTGCTCACTCACGTAGTCGGCGCTTATTTTATTCTCGGACGGCGTCAGACGGAACGGCGGCGCAATGATGAGCTTGTTGCGCCGGAACATTTTGATGGGGCCGTCCTGGTAGATCATCACGATGGGAACCTGGGCGATGGCCGTGAGCATCGTCACACCGGGGTGGAAGGGGAGCTGCTTGCGGTGTTCGCCATGCCGTCCTTCAGGATAGATGATGATGTGTTCCTTGTCCTCCCTGAGAACTTTCAAGGAATCGTGAATCCATGTCGTATCGGGGTTGATGCGGTCGATGGGAATGGCCCCGGTATGCCGGAGGATAAAGCCGAAGCCGCGCTGCTCGAAGCGGTCTTTGGCGGCCAGCGTATGCACCTTGTGCGGAAGCAGGGCCGTGTTGATGACACCGCCGTCCATGTGGCCGGTATGGTTGCAGACAATGATGGATGGTTCGGCGAGGATCTCATCCTTTCGGTCGGGCTCCAGATAGTAGACCGTGGGTTTGCAAAGCATTCGGGTAATGAAGGCCAAAGGTGGATTCAACTTGGTATCGGACATGGCGTGAGTAGGGTTTAGGGTCGGAAGGGGTTGAGGTTAATGGAAGAGCCACAGGGAGACGAAGCCAACGATGAGTGCAACCACGCAGTTGATGAGCTTGGCGCGGACGAAGGCCCGTTTCGATTCGGCGAGCAGGGGCAGGGACGCGTGCCCGTCCTGCGAGATGCAGCTCGCAAGGAGTACGGGAGCGGGGATGACACCCGTTGCGAAGAGCGTGACGAAAATCAAGTGCGGCCCCGATTCAGGGATGATGCCGATGAGCGTGGCCAGCACGATCATCAGCGGGATATTGGCGCTGATCCAGCTGTTGACGTCAACAAGCTCGGAGCAGAAGCCGAGGACAAGCAGCACGCCGAAAGTCCACAGGAAGATGCGCGGAACGTGCTTTTCGATAACGTGCTTAAAGAGATGCTCCTCGACGAAATGATCGCTGCCCACAACCGTCACGGCCAGCATGATGACGCTCAGGGCAGCGAACACGTAGTTCATCCACTCTTCGCTCAGCAGGCTGAAACCGGCATGATCCGGGTTGTCGGGGGTCTCGTGCTCGTGTTCCAGAATGCCGGTACACAGCGCGATGACATAGATGACGATGCCGACGATCAGAATGGCGCGCTGCCACGTGAAGTGACGTTCCTTACCGGAAAAGGCTTTCTCTGCGGGGGCTTCGTCCGCGTGGTCATGCTGGTGCCCGTGTTTGTGCTGGAGATCCATCTCGTGGATTTCCATCGCATCGCAGGAATGCAGCGCATAGGGTTTCATGCCGAGTTTCGGACCGACATAGTCGATCAGTACGCCGACCAGGATGCCGATGACCAGGATGATGCCGGAAATCATGAGGGCCTTGCCCGGGAAGAGGGCAAGCATGACAAAGGCTTCATCGCCGGATGTAGCGATGAGCATCGCTACCAGAGCTCCGAAACTGATGAGGCCGTGCGTGAACAGCGATACCGAGGCAAAACCGCCCATGCAGCCGGGAATTGCACCAAGCAATGCCGAGACAACGATCTGGCCGAACTTGGAACGCTGCAGTCTGGCGAAAAACCGGCCGTGCGACTCGATGTTGAGGCTCTCGATCATCATCATCATCAAGACCACCATACCGGTGATCATGATGGCAGCTCGCAGGGCATCCAACAGAATATCTAAAACATCCATAAGGGCGCAAAGATACATAATAATTCCAGATTTAACCCTGGCCTTGTGATGGCGGCGTGATGAAACCGTCAGAGGGGTTCCAGCCCGTGTGCTTGAGCGTACGTACGTAAATGAGGCCGTTGCTCTTGACGTACAGTAAGTTGCCCGAAAAGCAGAGAGCGTCGACGCGGCGGGAAGGCAGGGTGAGGATGGCACGGACGCGGCCATTCTGGTCGCAGACCTGGACGCCGAACGGCGTGGCCACATACAGGTTGCCCAGCGTGTCGAAGGCCAGGTCCTTGGCGATGGCGCCGCTCAGCGTATGGTTGTCGGGATTATGGAGCCAGTAGAATTGTTCGCCGGCCGTTCGGGTGCCGTCAGGCCGGACGATGTGGCTCAGCAGCCAGTTCGAGTTGTCCTGGGCCGACACTTCCAGTTTGCCGGAGGGATAGAGAAGCGTCGTGACGGGGTTATCCAGCCGCTTGCGGACGGTGCGCGGAACGTCGCCTGTATCTACGGGTTTCCAATTGTCCTCGCGCTCCTTGCCCGTGCCAAGCAGTGACTGCAACATGTCGTTGCGCGAATCGCCGACGAGGACAGGAGCGGGCCAGCCCTTCCAGAGCCAGCGCATGGCATCGGGGAACATGCGCGTGCCGTGCCAGATGCTGTGTCCGCCGCGGTCCCAGTGCGACATCTCCTCATAGCCGGCGAAATCGAGCGCCGACTCCATCAACAGGTTCTGTTCCCACCATTCTCCGAAGAGGGGGTTCCAGGCGTCCTTCATACCGTCCTGCAGGAAGATGCGCAGGGGCTTGGGTTCGCACTTGCGGATGTATGCGGGATAGTCGTTGCCGCCCCGCATCGCCACATAGGTGCCCACGGAACTGTAAACGCGGTGGAACAAGTCGGGCCGTTCCCACGCTGCCGTGAACGAAGCGATGCCGCTGCTGCTGGCACCGGTAATGGCCCGGTCGTCCGGATTGTGCGACAGGCGTACTGGCCGTCCGTCCGGCGTGACCATCCGCTCGACCATCGGCAGGATTTCCATCTCGAGAAAGCGTGCGAATGTGCCGTCGGTGCGGTCAAACTCATTGCTGCGGTTGTAACGTACCACGTTGCCGTCGGCATCGTAGGAAACGCCGGGCTGCACGAAAACGCCGATTGTCACGGGCATCTGCCCGCAGGCGATCAGGTTGTCCATCACGGTCGTAGCGTTGAACAGGATGCCGTCGAGGCCCACCAGCAGGCAAGCCGGCGTTAAGCCGTCGTACTGCACGGGCACATAGACTTGAACCTGGCGCCGGGTCTCGGGATAGATCCGGGAATCGTTGAATTCCGTGGAGAGAACCAGTCCTTTCAGGGAATCAGCCACCGGCGCGAACGCCGGATCGTCCGGATACTGCGCATTGTGCCGCAGTTCCTGCGCCTGCAGGAACAGGGTCGGCAGCAGCAGTGCCAGACAGAGGAACCATCTATAAATCTTTGACATAGCAGCGTGCGCGTTTGGTGGAGATCGTCTCGAAACGGTTCCACATGTTCTGGACGTTCAGGTTATCTTCCAGTTGCCGCGTGGATTCGAGATAGCGGATGCCATAGCGGGCGGCGGCGTGGGAAAGTTTGTCGAAAATCATCGCGTTGAGGCCTTTGTCGCGGTACTCGTCGCGGATGGCGATCAGCAGCGTATCGATCGTGTCGTTGTGCCTGATCGCATACAGAATGTGGATGAAACCGAAGGGGAAAAGCTTTCCATGGCATTTTTGCAACGCCTTGGACAGCGAGGGCATCGCGATGCCGAAGGCAACCACCCTCTCGTTCTTGTCGCGCAATACCGAGACGAACTCCGGATTGAGGTTGGGGACGAACTGCCGTTCCAGGTCTCCCACCTGCTCCGGCGTCAGTTCCGAGAAACCGTGAAGGTTGCCGTAGGCGCTGTTCAGCACCTCGATGCTCTCGCTGAAACAGGCAACCATCTCCCGTTTACTGTGAAAGTCATCCTGGTGGAGGCCGTAGCGGGCGGCAATCAGCTCGGATGCACGGTGGAAGCGCGTTTCGATGTCATCGGGCAGGAGCTTGCGCACTTCAACCCAGTCGGTGTCCTTCCTGTAGCCGCGCCGAAGGAGCTGTTTTTCGTAGTAGGGGTAATTGTATTTGCCGTAAGCGGTGGGAAGCACGTCATAGCCGTCCACGAGCACGCCCGAAGTGTCAAATTCCAGGAATCCGAGCGGACCGTTCATTTCCGTCTTACGTTTTTCCCGTGCCCAGGTCTCCACGGTGTCAAAGAGCGCGTCCACCACTTCGTCGTCGTCGATGAAGTCCATAAAGCCGAAACGGGCATAGTCCACGCCCGTCTTCTTGTTGTACTGCCGGTTGATGATGCCGGCAATACGGCCCACGATCTGGCCGGATGGGTCCAGTGCCAGCCAATAGCGGCCCTCGCAGAAATCGAAGGCGTGGTTCTTTTTCGGATCGAGGGCATTAAGGTCCCCACGCTCCAGTGTCGGGACATAGTAGGGATTGTCCCGGTACAGGGCGTTGGGGAAGTGGACGAACCTCCTCAGATCTCTTCGGCTCTTGACTTCACGGATGGTTGGTTTCATAGTATATCGTCAAAGTTTATTCTTGAAATATTCGGTTTCTTCGCGCAGTGCGCGACCTGTCCAGGTGTCGGCCTGCGCCAGCGATTCGGGCGTTCCTTCGAACACGACGCGTCCGCCATCGGCACCCGCATCCGGTCCCAGGTCAATGACCCAGTCGGCAGCCCGGATCACGTCTAGGTTGTGCTCCACGACGACGATCGAGTGGCCGCGTTCCACCAGTGCGTTGAAGGCGCCGAGCAGTTTCTCGATGTCGTGGAAATGCAGGCCCGTGGTGGGTTCGTCGAACACAAAGAGAATCGAGCCCTTGGCGTCGAAATCCTTGCCCAGGAACGAAGCCAGTTTGATACGCTGGCTTTCGCCGCCGCTGAGAGAGCTGCTGTGCTGGCCGAGGCTCAGGTAAGAGAGGCCTACGTCCACCAGCGGCTGGAGCCGTTCCGCAATGCGGCGCGCCAGCGGCTCGGGCTGCGCCCCGAAAAAGGCGATGGCTTCCTCGACGCTCATGTCGAGCACGTCGCTGATGTTGCGGCCCTGGTATTTCACTTCCAGGATGTCGCTCTGGAACCGCTTGCCGCCGCACGCCTCGCATACCATCTCCACATCGGCCATGAACTGCATCGGGATGTGGATGACGCCTTCGCCCAGACATTCCGGGCAGCGTCCGCCGTCGATGTTGAACGAGAAGTGTGAATGCCCGTAGCCGTTCATCTTTGCATAGGGCTGCTCCGAGAAGAGCCGGCGGATGTCGTCGTATACTTTCAGGTAGGTGACGGGGTTCGAGCGCGTGCTCTTTCCGATCGGGTTCTGGTCGATGTATTCGACAGAAGCGATCTTGCCCAGGTCACCGCGGAGTTCCTTGAACACGCCGGGCTTGCTGCCGATCTGGTTGAGGTGGCGGTACAGGGCGGGGTAGAGGATATCGCCTACCAGCGAGCTCTTGCCGCTGCCGCTGACACCCGTCACGACCGTCAGGCAGCGGAGCGGGAACTTCACGTTGATGTCCTTCAGGTTGTTTTCGCGGGCACCGGTCACCTCCACGGCATATTTCCAGCTACGCTTCTTTTCCGGGACGGGCAGTTTCCGTTCCCCCGAAAGGTAATCGAGGGTGAGCGTCCGGATGCCGTTGCGGATGCCGTCTGCAATGCGTCCCTGGAACACCACCTTGCCGCCGTTCACGCCGGCATAAGGTCCGATGTCGATGAGCTGGTCGGCCGCCTCGATGATGTTGCGGTCATGCTCCACGACGATCACCGTATTGCCCAGGTCGCGGAGGCGCTTCAGCACGCCGATCAGGCGCTGCGTGTCGCGCTCGTGAAGACCGATGCTCGGCTCGTCGAGGATATACATCGAGCCCACCAGGTTGTTGCCCAGCGAGCTGACCAGGTTGATGCGCTGGCTTTCGCCGCCGCTCAGGGTGTTCGAGGCACGGCTCAGGGTAAGGTAGGAGAGCCCGACCTCACAGATATAATGCAGGCGCGAACGGATCTCGCGCAGCGGCCGTTCGGCCACTTTGCGGTCGTATTCGTCCAGCTGGAGATTGTCGAAAAAGGCGGTCAGCTCCTCAATCGGCAGGGTCATCAGTTCGTGGATGTTGCGCCCGCCCACCTTTACGTAGAGTGCTTCGGGCCGCAGTCGCGAGCCGCCGCAGGCGTGGCAGGTGGTCTTGCCGGAATAGCGGCTGAGCATGTACCGGTACTGGATCTTGTAGCGCTGGCTCTCGACCCATTTAAAGAACGGGGTGATGCCCGTGAAGTATTCCGTGCCGTCCCAGAGCATTTTCTTCTGGGCGTCGGACAGTTCGATATAGGGCTTGTGGACGGGGAAATCGCACTTGTAGGCATTCATCACCACCTCGTCGTTCAGCTGCTTCATCAGTTCGCCCCGCCAGCAGGCGATGGCGCCCTGGTAGACGCTAAGCGTGGGGTCGGGGACCACGAGGCTTTCGTCGATGCCGATGGTCTTGCCGTAGCCGCCGCAAACCGGGCAGGCGCCCAGCGGACTATTGTAGCTGAACAGGTGTTCCGTGGGCTCTTCAAAGCGGATGCCGTCGGCTTCGAAGAGATTCGAGAAATTGCGTGCACCGATCTTTTCGCTCCAGACGGCCAGGTAGCCGCCGCCCTGGGAGAAGGCAGTTTGGGCGGAATCGAGCACGCGGCTGACGGTGTCCTCGTCGCTGTCGGCGGTGAGGCGGTCTACCAGCAGCAGCCATTCCCCGGAAAAGTCGCCGATATGCTGCAGGGCCTCTTCCATCTTGGCGATACGCCCCTCGCGTGTGGCCAGGCGCGTGAAGCCTTCCTCTTTGAGGGAGAGCAGCTTCTCGATCTTGCCGTCTTCCTGCCAGCGAATATCCGCCAGGATGAGAACGGTCGTGCCGGGTTCGAGTCCGGCGACGTAGTCTGCTACGCTCTTGGCCGTGTCGCAGCGGACTTCGCACCCGGAAACAGGCGAATAGGTCTTGCCAATGCGCGCGAAAAGCAAGCGCAGGTGGTCGTAGATCTCCGTCGTCGTGCCGACGGTCGAACGAGGATTGCGCGTATTGACCTTCTGTTCGATGGCGATGGCCGGCGGGAGGCCGGTAATCAGGTCCACGTCGGGCTTGTTCATCCGTCCCAGGAACTGGCGCGCGAAAGCCGAGAGGCTTTCGGCGAAACGCCGCTGCCCTTCGGCGAACAGCGTGTCGAAGGCTAGCGAACTCTTTCCGCTTCCCGAGATGCCGGTGATGACCACCAGTTTCCCGAGCGGAATGTCAAGGTCGATGTTCTGCAGGTTGTTAACCCTGGCGCCGCTTATGTGTATCTGTTTTTTCTCCATCTTTATTCCTGGGTTTCCAAGCCACTTCGATCATGCGGTAGGGATAGTTCTCGCGCAGGCGGGCGGCGTTGGGGCAGTTTTCGCGGTGGATCTTGATGCCGTCGCGGATTGTTACGAAACCGAATACCGGATCGCCGTACACAGGCGTGCAGCACTTGGCGAGTTTGAGTTCCACGCCGGCCAGTTTGCGGTCGAGGATGAAGTCGCCGCTTGTGCCCGTAGCGACGGGCTTGTCGGGGTGCGCCGGCTCTGCGGGCTGTGCTTCCGGTTTTTCGGTCTCCAGTTTCCGCGTGAGATATTCC
>Ga0310786_10013405_pt1 | contig 10114 bp, 7 predicted proteins | sample AusTroGonzalo_MG_FD_203881 | JGI IMG/M metagenome (GOLD analysis project Ga0310786, IMG submission 203881) | Bovine rumen microbial communities from tropical cattle in Woodstock, Queensland, Australia - Gonzalo_03 (v2) (version 2) | ecosystem: Host-associated > Mammals > Digestive system >... | reverse complement strand
TGCAACGAGAATTGAAAAGATTGCGACGCAGTATTTGCTTTAATGGCTTAATTATTCTCTGAAACCCACGCGGGCCTGGAAATGGCAACGGTTCGTGGTCGGGCTCTTTTCCATGTCGGCGTTCATGCCGAAGAATACGGCGTGGTGGTTCGTATCCTTGAATCGGATAATGTTCACGTTGGCACCCAGCGGAACCTGGTTCACGAAGTTCAGCTGTAGCGAGCGGATACCGCGTTCCTTGATTTCTTCTTTGCTCAGACAGTCGAGAATCCATTCCACATAGCGGCAATGGTTCACGTGATGGTTCAAATCAAGGTCGCTATTGCGGGCGCGTTCCGTATAAACTAATTGTGGATCTTCGCCCATAGGCAAAACCGAGAGCATCTCGGGCATGGCGCTCTTTTCAAGCTGAATGGGGAAGGGGTACGGGCTGTTTGACGGCGGCTCTGCAAAGCCGGTCTTCAAGTTCACGAGAATCCAAGAAGATGTGCCTTCGGCCAAAGCGTGGCCCTGGCTATCAACAACGGCGTAGTCCTTCAAGACGACCTTGTCTTTGTAGATTTCCTTGATCCAGGTGGAAACGTGAAGGTCTTCACCCATGAGCGGCGTGTGATTGATGCGGACCTTCATACGTGTAATGGCCGAGGTATAGCCGGCCTTGATCATGCGCCACAGGCCAAATCCGCCCCGCTCGGCGTCGGCAATGGCGGCCTCTTCCATGAACTGGAACAGGCGCGAAAGCTTGAGTCTGCCGTATTCGTCGCAGTCCGAAAAGCGGACGGTGAATTTGAGTTCTGTGATTTCGCTCATCATTTAAAGCTCCGTTTAGTCTAATAGCTTATTTAATTTATAAATTTATGACCATGGATACACCCTTTATTCGCCCCAGTCATATTCAGATTCCTGCTTTGAAGTCTTATAATGGTGAACTTCGTGTGCCGGGTTCCAAAAGTATTACCAACCGTGTGCTTTTGATTTCTGCCCTTGCCGAAGGAACCACCCGTTTGCACAACTTGTTGAAAAGCGACGATACCCGCTATATGGGCGAAGCTTTGAAGGCACTGGGTGTTAAGGCCGACATGACCGACGATTTTACCGAAGCGGTAATTGAAGGTGCGGCAGGCCCAATCGATGCACCATCGGTTTTGGTGGAAAACGACAATTATGTGGCAGGTCTTTACTTGGGCAACGCAGGTACGGCCATGCGATCCTTGTGTGCGGCACTTGCTCTTGGCCGCGGCGTATTTCACCTGAGTGGCGAAGAACGCATGAAGGAACGCCCGATTCGCGATTTGGTCGATGCTCTTAGAACGCTTGGCGCTGACATTGACTACATGGAAACCGATGGATTCCCGCCGGTGTGCATTAATGCTCACGGTTTGAAGGGCGGTTCGGTTTCTGTCCGCGGTAACATTTCGAGCCAGTATCTTACGGCACTTTTGATTTGTGCTCCGTATGCAGAATCTCCGCTCCATATTCACGTGGAAGGCGAACTGATTTCGGCTCCGTACATTTTGCTGACACTCGATGTCATGAAACATTTCGGCATCGAAGTCAAACATGCCGATTTGAAAGAATTTTATGTACCGAAGGGCGTTTACAAGACTCCGGGCGACTACATGGTCGAAGGCGATGCCAGTTCTGCAAGTTATCCGCTGGCTGCCGCTGCCATTGCAGGCGGTAAGGTGCGTGTGCTTGGCGTGGGTAGCGATTGCCGTCAGGGCGATATCGCCTTTGTCGAAGTGCTCAAGAAAATGGGTGCAAACATTACCATGGGCCCCGACTGGACAGAATGCACCGGCACGGGTGGCAAGCTCAAAAGCCTCGGTGAATTCAACGCCATCGATATTCCCGATGCTGCAATGACGGTTGCAGTACTCGCCCTGTTTGCCGACGCTCCGATGACTATTAGTGGCATTGCTAGCTGGCGTGTCAAGGAAACGGACCGTATTGCGGCCATGGCGGCAGAACTCCGCAAAGTGGGTGCCGAAGTCCGCGAATCGAACGATTCCATTACGATTACGCCGCCGGAACACTTGCAGCCTGCAACCATCGAAACCTATAACGACCACCGCATGGCTATGTGCTTTAGCCTGGTCGCCTTGGGTGGCGTGCCAATCAAGATTATGGACCCGGCTTGCATTAATAAGACTTATCCGCGTTACTTTGAAGATTTTTTGAGAATTGCTCAATAGTCAATTTTTATCTTAGAGATGGATGATGTTTAAGCGTATTTATAGCATAGCTTTGTTTTTGGGAATCGCTTTGTGCGGGGCCATGCAGGCGTATGCAATTCCGGAACTGCGTGCCATGCCGACACCTCCGGATACGCTAGTGCTGTGGGTGATGGACCAGGATATTAACGCCGGGTCTGCGCTCCAGAAACTCATGAAAAAGTATACGCGCCAAAGCGGAATTCCAGTCAAGATTCGATTTGTGGACTGGGGGGCTGCTTTTGACGAACTCAACAAGACGCTTGTAAACGAAGCGGGCGAAGGCACCGACTACCCAGATGTATTGCAGTTGGGCTCGACTTGGGTGCCTTACTTTGCCAAGGCAGGTTTGATTAAGCCAGTCACCGAATTGTTAGACGCTGTCGATACAAGTCGCTTTTATCCGGAAGCAATGAAGTCTACCCATATCGGGCGCGATTCCGTGGTATATGCGGTTCCGTGGTTTTTGGATATCCGTGGATTCTTTGCGAATGAACGCATTTGGCTTGAACTAGGACTCCACGATACTGAAATCGAAACGTACCCGAAGTTTTATGGTGTGCTTCGTGCCGTTTCTGAAGCCAAGGTCGTTAATGGCTTAGGTGTCGAAGTGGCGCCGCTTGAATTTGGTGTCAAGGAAGACTGGACCGGCTACCAGCAGATGTCTCCGTTCCTTTGGAATTTCGGTGGCGACTTCGTGACCGAGGTCGATAGCGGTTACCGCAGCGCTTTGGCCGATCCGTTGACGCTTAAGGGACTTCACCATTACTTAAAGCTGCTGCGTGACCAGGAACTTTCTCCGAATAATTTGAAAGAAAATTCGGCTCAAAGTGCAGACCGTTTTGTGCGTGCTGAACAGTTGATGATTTTTGGAACGTCAGAACTGATTCGTAAGATTGAATTCGATACCGACTTGGGCGGCCTGATGGATAGCCCGCTTGCCAAAGACGGAATTATGACGATAAAAGGTCCGTCTGGCCCTTCTGGAAACTTCTCGTTTGTAGGCGGAAGCCATTTGACTCTTCCCAAGAACAGTAATCCTATCAAGCGCCATTATGCGCAAGATTTGTTCCTGTTCATGCTGCGCGCCGACAATATTGATTTCTATTCCAGACAGTGTGGCTTTATTCCGCCCGACAAGAGCTTGATTCGAATCTGGATGCAGGACCAGCGCTATAATCACTTGATTGAAGGCCTTGAAAATCATGGCCGTAGCTGCCAGAATATTCCGGAATGGAGTGAAATCGAAATGGCGGTGAACCGCATGGTGTCTGCAATTGCAGAATGCCTGCTCAAGAACGGGCCTGATGTAGACGACGAAATTACCCGCTTGGTGTTTGAAACGCATCAAAAAATAGACCGCATTCTGGGTTACGAAAATAACGAAAATGCATCGGCGGTAAAAGAACGTATCCGCAACGCCTTGACGCAGCCTATCGACGAAGCCAAGTACGAAAAGGGTTTCGGTTCGTTCAAGAAAGAATCTGGATTTAGCTTGCGATTGATTGTGGTTTGTTCTCTTGGCGGTATCGCGATTGTCCTTTTGTTGGTATTCTCGATTCGCCGGTTCCGCAAGCGCTAAATTTATGCGAAAGATTTTTGCTTTAATTTGTTTATTCTCGACTATTGCTCTTGCCAATTTTAAATTGGATTCATTTCAGGTGTACGTGGATTCGGAAGTGCCTGGCGCCCGCTATGGCCTTTCGATTCGTTCCGTTAAAACCGGAGTTGAGCTAGGTAATATTCGCGGTTCTGAAAAGTTTACGCCTGCCAGTACTCTCAAAACTTTGACGACTGCTGCTGCCGTTCATTACTTGCCGCTCGATTATGAGCCCAAGACCGAAGTTTCGCTCAACGGTAGCGTGCGTAAAAAGACTTTTGTCGGAACCATTAACGTTCGCGGTGCTGGCGATCCGAATTTTTCAGGCCGCTACTATGCTGACCCGTTCCATATTTTGAATGCGATGGCCGATTCTATTCGCGCCTTGGGTGTGGATTCCGTTGCCGGCAAAATCAGCCTAGATTCCAGCTATTACAAGGGCCCGTGGCGTGCCGAACACTGGCGCAAGAATTTCTATGACGCTTGGTACGGCGCCGAAATTGCACCGCTTGGATTCAACGACAATTGCACCATGATTCGCTTTAAGCCGGGCTTAAAAGTGGGCGACCCAGCTCGTGCCGAAATCCTGCCCGATGTGGGCTATGTCGTGCTGAAGAATGAACTGGTGACGGTTCCGGGTAAAAAGCGCAAATGGACTTGGGCCCTCGATTCTGCAAAGCCCGAAATTACGATTGGTGGCGCCATCGGTATCGGCGTGGATTCTAGCCAGCTCGTGCTACCGGTGCGCAATCCGATCGCCTACTTTAAGGCAGCCCTTATTTATGCCCTCAAGGAACGTGGCGTTGCCTTTACCGAAAAGCAAGATGTTCCTGCCGGAATCCAGATTGCTTCTTACACTTATTCGGCGGCGCCTTTCCTGAGTATTCTCGACGAAATCAATCAGCGCAGTCAGAACTTGCATGCCGAAACAATCTTCCGCAATCTGGGTGCCCAAAAGACGGGCGTGGGTAGCGTTGAAAGCGGCCGCGCCACGGAAATGAAATTCCTCGCCGAAATGGGAATAGACTCTACTGATTTTGAAGTATGGGACGGTTGCGGCCTTTCGCCTAAGAACAAGGTGAAGCCTTCTACTGAAACAAAACTCCTTGCTAAGATGGCTCGCCATCCCAAGGGTAGCTTCTACATCAATAGCTTTGCGGGCCCGGGGATTGGAACAGGTGGCAAGCGCATGCTTGATTTGCCGTACCCCTGGCTTACTCGATTCAAGACAGGCTTTATTGGTGAAGTGCATGGCTTGGTCGGTTACATTTATACGCTCGATGGCGACACGCTCGCGGTGGCTATGTACCTTAACGAAACGGGGCGTAATCCGGATGCTCAGTTGAAAGATGTTTTGGATACTTTGTGGAGCCGCCTTGTGTATCGTGCAAACGACAACTATGCTTCGTTCATGAAAATGAAACAGATGTGGCTTGGCGCTCAGAATGTGGCTGGTTTAACCGCAAGGCTTGAATATTTCTCTCGCCTCATGAAGGGGACTCCTTACAAGCTTGGCCCTATGGGCGAAAGCTATTTGGATTCTATCGAAAATAAACCGATCGTCTACATGGATTCGGTCGACTGCGTTACGTATCTGGAACATGTGCTTGCAATGGCGCTTGCGCCTAACGAAAATGAAATTGCAAACACGCTCCAAAAGATTCGCTATAAGGGCGGAAAAATCAGCTTTGTGAATCGCAAGCATTACCTGATTGCCGACTGGGTTGGTGAAGGCAAGTATGCCCGCCCCATGCAAGTCCCGGGCGATACCGTCGTTAAGCGCACCTTGGCCAGACAAGATTTCTTCAAGGCGAAAAAGATTAAGTACGACACGCCGGATTCTCCGATGGATTTGCGCTACTTGCCGTACAATCGTGCTCTAGAACTTGCGTCTAAGCCTTACGAAGGCCCGCTTATGGTGACAGGCGTTGCCTTTGTTGCGAACGTGGATAACTTGGATGCTACGCATACGAGCTTCGTGGTTTTCCGTAACGGCGAACTTCCGAAACTGCGGCACGCCGCCTTCAAAAAGCATGTGGTTGAACTTTCGCTCAAGGATTACTTGATTAGCCGTAATAAGAATAAGCTTCCGGGAATCACGCTGTTCGAATTCCTGAAGCAATAGGATTTATTCCCCAAGATCGAATGCCAGAATTGCGACGAGTTCATGCTCGCCGCCTTCATTGCCTTCTGCATTCTGACCTTTCTCGAACAAAGTCCATGCATCTGGCATCCAGCCGTAGGCTGCCATCGTGAGTTCCTTGCCAATGGCAATTTCGGCGGCTTCCACTTCTTCCCAGCGCACGGGGCCTGCGGGCGCCTTGTAGTAGCGCAACATTCCGAGAGCTTCCATCGATTCAGGATAATTGTCCACCAGCTGGTAAACGCAATCCTTGTAGCTTTCGCCCTTCAGGCGAATCACACGGTAAAGTCGCTTGTGGCCCAGGAATTTAGAAAGGTCGCCGTGGTGAACGTCAATTTTGGAACCTTGCCCAAAAAACGTCATGAGCTCGCGGAATAATTCCGAATCCTCTTCCATAAACGGGGAGAGTTTTTTAATCAAGGCATTAACTTCGTTTGCGAGCATGTTTAAATAATAGATATTTTTTATCTTTTTACCTGAATAAAAAAGAGGCTTCAAAATGAAAAACGTAGTTCTTCTCGGTGCAACCGGTTCTATCGGTACTTCTAGCGTCGATGTCATTCACCAGCATTCCGACATTTTCAATCTTTACGCTGTCGCAGCAAACAGCAGCGTGGCAAAGGTTGCCGAAATTGTGCGCAAGTACAAGGTGGAACGCGTGTGCATGTTCAACGAAGCTGCTGCCAAGGAACTTGAAAAAGAACTCGGCATGAAGGTGCTCGCTGGCATGGAAGGCCTTTGCGAACTCGCTGCCGACCCGAAGGCTGACATCATCATCAACTCGCTGATGGGTGCTGTGGGTTGCCTCCCGACCATTACCGCTATCGAACACGGCAAACATGTGGCTCTCGCCAACAAAGAAACCATGGTCATGGCTGGCCCGGTGATTTGGGACAAGCTTGCTGAAAACCCGAAGTCCTTTATTACGCCGATTGACTCTGAACACAGCGCTATCTTCCAGTGCCTCGAAGGCGGCAAGCGCGAATCCGAAGTGGAATTCCTCGAAATTACGGCGTCTGGTGGCCCGTTCCGCGAATGGCCGATTGAAAAGTTTGAAAACATCACCGTGGCCGATGCCTTGAATCACCCGGTGTGGAGCATGGGCAAGAAGATTACCATCGACTCTGCCTCTATGATGAACAAGGGCCTCGAAGTTCTCGAAGCTCACTTCTTGTTCCACATTCCGTACGACCAGATTAAGGTGGTGGTTCACCCGCAGTCCATGGTGCATTCGCTGGTGCAGTTCCGCGACGGTTCCCTGATGGCCCAGCTCGGTGCCCCCGACATGCGCATTCCGATTCAGGTGGCGCTCACTTGGCCCGACCGTCTCAAGCTCGATACTAAGCGTATCGACCTGCCGACGCTCGCGAAACTTACCTTCTTCGAACCGGACTTCAATAAGTTCCGCTGCCTCGCCCTCGCGTTCGAGGCGGGCCGCCGCGGCGGTATCGTGCCTGCCATGATGAATGCTGCAAACGAAGTCCTGGTGGATACTTTCCTCAAGGGCAACCTCAAGTTCACCGACATCCCGCGCCATGTGGAAACGATTATGGCTGGTGCTCCGAACGTGACCGGTCACCTGACGCTAGACCAGGTGCTCGAAGCCGACGCCGAAGCCCGCCGCCTGACGCTCGACCTGATTAAGTAAGTTGTAGTTTTATACAACAAAATTTAGAGCCGCCCTCAAAAAGGGAGGCTTTTTTTGATTATATTACTTTGTAGGCCTTTAGAGCCTGTTTGGAAAAGGATTGAGTATGAATAAAATTATAGCGGCGACCTGCCTCGCGGTAGCGGTTTCTGCGTTTGCACAAGGTTTTGGCGGCCAACAAGGCCAAGGCAAAATGGAGTATTCCGAAAAATTTGCCGACTTGAATTATGCAGGCGACGGAAAGGCTTTCCATACATTGGACATCTACCTGCCCAAAGAAACGAAGGATGCTTATCCGGTCGTGATTCACACTTACGGTAGCGCTTGGAGCATGAACGATCAAAAGGGTTCTGCCGACTTGAATACGATTTGTGCGGCCCTTACCAAGGCGGGCTATGCGGTCGTTACCCCGAATCACCGTTCTGCAAGCGATGCCATTTACCCGGCGCAGTTGCACGACCTTAAGGCCGTCGTCCGTTTTATTCGTGGCAATGCGGCTAAGTACAAAATCGACACGAGTTTTATCGCTATGTCCGGGTTCTCCTCGGGCGGTCACCTATCAAGTCTTGTGGCGACAACCTGTGGCTTGAAAGAAGGCAAGTCCGGCGCTGTGACGGTTGACTTGGTAGGTGACTTAGGTGAATTTACACAGTATAGCAGTTGTATTGACGCTGCAACACTTTGGTCGCCTCCGACCGATATTTACACCATGAATCCTATCAATAATTTCATGGGCAGCGGAACTTACGAAGGCGCCTTCATCGGTGCCGAGCGCGAAGGCAACAAGGATAAATGGATGGTAGCGAGTTCACCGTACTATGCCAGCGAAGATGACCCGCCTATTATCTTGTTCCATGGAACCTCGGACCAAATTGTAAACAAGGAACAGAGCCAGGAACTCTATGATTCTCTGAAAAAGCATAATGTCGTGACGGAACTTGTTTCGGTGTCGGGAGGAACCCATGGCGGCAACGAAATGTATGTTTCCGAGAATTTGGACAAAATGGTAAGTTTTTTTGACAAGGCCCGCGAAGCAAAGGCTGCTGCAGCGATTCTGCCTCCCGACACGACTTGCTGCAAGGATTCTTCCACCAATGATTCGATGGTTACAGATCCTCCGGCGCGGGTGCTTGCAAGCATGAAGCAATTTGCCCAGGTCGGCCTGATGGGCAACAAACTGGTCGCCTATGGAAGTAAGGACGAGTTCCGTTTTGCCGTTGTCTCTATGAACGGCTCTGTTGCCCGCCGAGGTTCTTTCTATGGTTTCCATGACCTGTCTTCGCTCCCCTCCGGAGCTTATGCCGTGGTCGTGACATTCCCGTCTGGAATACAAAAAAGCCTAAAATTCGTGAAAAAATAACACAATGGGTACACTTGTGTCCAATTTCTAGCGTAAGAGACCACTCTTACGCTTTTTTTGGGGTATATTTGTAGCTACTAATAATTATTAAGGAGTCTGAGATGCTGAAATTTGGCCTAAAACAGTATGTCGGTGTAATACTTTCTCTTACATCGATGACTTTTGCTGCTACAGCCTATATCAACCAAATTGGTTACCGTGTGGGTGATACCAAGGAATTCGCCTTGGTTGACGGTAATGGCAATGTGGAAATTGCAAACGCGAGTGGAACGACCGTTTTGACGGCAACGCCTTCGGCTGCATCGAATTGGCAGCCCAGTGGTCAGAACGTGCAGTTGGTCGATATCTCGGAATTGAACACTCCGGGTACTTATTCCATTAAGGTTGGCGGCCAGGTGGTTCGCCAGGATCTCAAGATTTCGGGCTCTACGTATGAAGATGTGGTCAAGGCCTCGCTGAAGTGGTACTATTACCAGCGTGCCTCTATGGCTCTCGAAGAAACTTACGCCGGTCAGTGGAAGCGTGCTGCTGGTCATACCAATGCAAGCGTGCAGCTCCATAGCTCTACCGGTGAATCCGGTTCGATCAACTCGACCAAGGGTTGGTACGATGCTGGCGACTATGGTCGCTACATTGTGAACTCCGGTATTACCACTTATACGCTCCTTTCGTTGTACGAACATTTCCCGGAATATTTCAAGACGCTCAAGTGGAACATCCCGGCTGATGGAACGCTCCCGGACTTGCTCGCCGAAATCAAGTACAACCTGGACTGGATGCTCACGATGCAGGCTTCTGATGGTGGCGTTTACCACAAGCTGACTTCTCTCGGATTCCCGGGCGATGTCATGCCGGCAGAAGACACCGACCCGATTTATGTGATCGGTAAGGGTACTGCTGCAACGTTTGACTTTGCTGGCGTTATGGCTGTGGCTGCCCGTGTGTACAAGCCGTTCGATGCAACTTATGCAAGCAAGTGCTTGGAAGCTGCCAAGAAGGCTTATGCTTGGGGTGCCCAGAATCCGAATAAGGCTTACAGCAACCCGAATGGTGTGCAGACGGGTGAATACGGTGACAAGTGGCTCGGTGACGAAAAGGAATTTGCTTCTACGGAACTTTTCGTGTCTACCGGCGATGCCTCTTACAAGCC
>Ga0310786_10013404_pt1 | contig 10114 bp, 10 predicted proteins | sample AusTroGonzalo_MG_FD_203881 | JGI IMG/M metagenome (GOLD analysis project Ga0310786, IMG submission 203881) | Bovine rumen microbial communities from tropical cattle in Woodstock, Queensland, Australia - Gonzalo_03 (v2) (version 2) | ecosystem: Host-associated > Mammals > Digestive system >... | reverse complement strand
AACCCGAACGGCTCAAACCCGGAAGCACGGCGCAGGCTTGCGCGATGCCGATGAGGATGGCATCCTTGTAGCCCACTTCATGTCCCGCCGCCTGACGTCTATTCTGCAGCCACTCGCTTAACGCCAAAAGCGCAGCCGTGACAAGCAGGCAGATGCCGACAAGCAGCAGTCCGTTACCGAAGAAAGTCTCTACTTCGTCTTTGAAAAACATACCGACGATGAACACCGGTATCATGGATACCAATATCTTGGCTACATAGTTCTTCTCCTCATTCCAGCGGAAGGTAGTAAATGTGCCGCGGAAGAGTTGCGCCACTTCATTCCATAGAACCACCAGTGTGGACAGTACCGTCGCTGCATGCACGATGACAGCAAAAGTCAGGTTCTCCTCGCCGGAGGTACCCAACAACGCGTGACCGATTTCCAGATGACCAGAAGAAGAGACAGGGAGAAACTCCGTCAGTCCCTGTATGATACCCAGAAGAAGTGCCTGCAGCCAATTCATTTCTTATGACGATATAAGATGGCAAAAATCATACATACGAAGCCAAAGAGCGCTACCATCGGTCCGACGGTAATACGACGCACCGAGAAGATATCAGGGTTATATTCCTCGCCGGAAGGCGCTCCTACCATCAGGCAGAAACCTACCACGATGATGATAAAAGAGATGGCTATCAGTATGAGGTTCAGTTTGGGTAATGTCTGTTTCATATAAGTAGTCAGCAATCAGAATTCAGCAATTAGATTTCATACAGCGAGTTATTGTCCATGCGGATATAGCGCCCGGTAGCGATGAGGGAGGCGAAGAGTGTTATCAGCAGTCCGCTAACCATCACAACCGCCGAGACGAAGGCGATATTCTGCCAAGTCAGCGGGAAGAGCAATACACCCAGTTGTTGGTCCACATAATACACTATTCCGCTCAGCACCGCAAGCGCTACGAGAGCGGACATAAAGCCCATCAGCATGTTTCGCCCTACAAACGGCCGACGTGTCACCCACGACGTGGCACCCACCAGCGTCATGGTGTTTATCAGGAAGCGTTTCGAATATATTTGCAGACGTATCGTATTGACAATCAGCACCATAGACACAAGCAGCAACGCCGCCGCAACCGCTAAGAGAATCAACGACAACTCGTGGACGTTACGGCTCATCAGGTCTGCCAAGTCTCGCGGATAGATGACCTCCGAGACATACGGAAGCGACTCTAACTGCGAAGCCAGCGCCGCCAGACTGTCCGGTTCGCTATACATATCTGAGGGGTGTATCTCGTAACTGGCAGACAGCGGGTTATAACCCAAGAACGTTCTGGGGTCTTCGCCCAAAGATGTTATATGTTCCTGCAGCGCTTCTTCTTTGGACACATAGCGGTATCCGCTGCACCGATTGCTGACGTCGAGCACCTTCTCCAGACGTGCTCGCTGGACACTATCGGCTTCTTGCGTCAGCACAGCCGTGAGGGTGATGTTCTCACGCATGCGCGTAACAAGCGCTCCTGCAGAAAGCAGGAGCACACATTCCAAGCCAATCAGGCATAACACCAGCGATACGCTGACGGCGGAAGTCAAATAGGAATTCCTAAAATGATGCTTACGCATTAATATTCCCAGAGATCTTGTTCGAAGTTAAGCAACTCGTTCGCAATACGCTGCTGCTCTTTCTTCACTTCTGCTTCCGAGGTAGCATAATCCGGAATCCAACGGTTATACATGTTACCCTCACCTACGATGTAGGACGTGTACAGACGCTTCTGGAAGAAGTCATCAAACGTCACACGTTTTACTTCGTTACGGTTAGGAATAGCATACTGCATCGCCAGATAGGGACGCAACGCGTCGAACGGAATCCAGAACATGATAGACTCACGCAGCGACTGCATGATATTGGAGTTATCGCGTGTCGAGATTTTATCCGACTGCAGCGGTGCGATAGCCATGATTTTCGAATGCAGACGCGAAGTGTGCTTGTCAAAGAATACTACCTCTTGAATCAGATATTTTAACTGATTCTTCACCAATTGCTCAAACGGATAGAAGTGGAACGAAAGCTCGTCGGTAATACTGTCATAGTGCACCAACATAGCATCCGAACTGGTGATATCGAAGTGCGAGGGGTCATCCGAATAGTCCGCCAGAGGGTCATCCGCCATGAACATCGTAGGAATGACGTTGCGGCTGAGAGGCTCCTGCTTGAAATCCGGCTTGATAGTCTCCATATTCTTCTCAAAGATAGGCAGACCGTCCACTACGGCATCCGTGATGACTTTGAACAGGTTACGATAATCCGCATCATCCGACTTCGTCGGGAAATAGAGCTGGTAGTTCTGCTTATAGCGCATATCGATGATACGATATACGTAACGTGCCCAAATCACATCATCGATGCGGTGGTCCACCACTACAATCGTATCATGCGCTGCGGAGAACTCCTCAGTTTGAATACGAGCGCTACCCACCTCGTCAAAGAACGAGATAACTTTATGCTGCGCTTGAGCATATACTACGCCCAGCAACAAACATGCGACAATACTTAATTTCTTTATCATATTCGTTTGTAATTAATTCAATGATAGAGGAATAGGCGACAGACGTGTCTCTTTTCCGTCCGGACCTTTGGCGCGGATATCCGTGATGACAACGATGGCACCCATCTTCAGCTTTCCAAGACGGTCCAACTGGTCACGCGTGAACTTATTACCGCGCGATTCGGTCAGAAGACCATTGATGTTCACCTTAAAGCTTGTGATCTGGTAAGGCAGATCCAACAATCCGTCAGGTCCGTAAGAAGCGATGACCGTAGCTGCGGTATTCAGCAGCGCACCACGAGAGATGTTTCCATCCGAATACTCTTTCTCGCCGGACTTGAAGTAAGCACCCGGTTTCGGCAGCGCTTTCACACGGTATTCCTTGCTTCCCATCGACTGCATACGTCCGTCAAGTTCAGCAGATACAGAGATAGTCACACTCTTCGCTGCATCACCCGGCTTGATAATCCACAGACCGCCTTGCTGACGTACAGAAGCACCGTTCACACTGATTTTCACCTTATCGTTCGACACTCCCGGTACCGAAATCGAGAACTTGTTATCGTATCCGCGATACATGATATTCAAGTCGGTGTTCGAAATGGTCACAGCCGGCTCACCTACGCTATACTCGCTTTGGAACGGCAGGTTCTCCATCTCACCGGTAGAAGGATTCTGATAAGCAATCCAACCGGAGTATTTCTTCAGACCTACACCTGCGGCGGTTACTTCATACACACCTTGGTCATTGATACGCTGGCCGTCGATATAATATTCCGGACGTTGCGTCGAGTCAACGGCTGCCAGAATAATCTGTGCCGAGTATTTTCCACCACGAATCACATAGTTCGAGTTCGGTATCACATACGCGTTCAATTTATTCACGCGCAGGTCACCCGCGTCCGTGCGATCCATCAGATATTGAATCACTTGTCCTTCTGTGGTGCGTACATCGTTCTGCATCTTGGTTAGAATCGTAATAGATGCACCTACCGGCATGCCTTCGAATACCGCTACTTCCCAGTCGCATGAGTCTTTCTCGTGCGCATTCCAGCCACGCTCGGTGGCGAGGTTCTGCTTTATCGAATTACGCAATTCCGCATCCTGCTCCGCTAACTCGGCAGCGTAATCGCGATAGTATGCCACAAGGCTCTTGAGTTCCGTACCGTGACCTTGTACAATCGCATATTGCGCCGTAACGTCCAAGTTCGAGTTTCCTTCGATATGCATCGTAGGGTCGATACCCTGGGCCTTCAACTCATCCACTTTCTTCTTACTATCTGCCAAGATAGCGATGTGCTCTTTGAAGTCCTGAATGTAATTGAACAGTGAATCAGCACGTTTCTGCACCTCAACGGCTTTGTCAAACCACTCTTGGGTCTTCTCGGGGTTGTCTGCGTTGGCAGCCTTGAAGTCGTTATAGAGTTTTGCGTTTCGCGTATCCGAAGCAGCGATAGAGGAATGCAGACTATTGTCCACCAACGTAAAACCATTCAGGATATCCGTACTTACGTTCAACGCCAACATGGCGGTGAGCACCAAGTACATCATACCTATCATTTTTTGTCTCGGGGTTTCCGGACAGTTTTTTGCTCCACCCATTGCTGAAGTGTTTAAAAGTTAAACTTATGCGAGCGCATTAAGCATGTTACCATAAATAGCATTCAAGTCAGAAACTTGCTTCTGCAACTGCTTGGTGCCGTTAGCGAATGCGATTTGAGCTGCTGCGGCCTCCTTGGCTGCAACAGCGGCACTCTTCTGAGCCTCCACCTGTGCATTGACGGCCTGCAACTGCAACTCATAAACGGAATTCAGAGAAGCGATGCTCTTGCCGACCTGCTCTACGCCCTGCTTGTATGCCTTGGTATCCTCGGCTACACGCTGCATGTCAGCGCTTACCTCCGAATAGCGTTGTGCCAGACTAACCGTAGCGGCAGCATACGAATCCGTAGCTGCACCGGCTGCCGACAACTTCGAGGAATAAGCCGCTGTAGCCGCCTCTGCAGCATCGAGTTTCTCACCCAGTTTGAGACCTTTGTCTGCCACTTTGCCCAACTCGGACAACTGCGAAGCAGTCTTTGCCAAATCAGCAATACCGTCTTTGAGAGCCTTGAAATCTTCGTCTTTGAGGGACGGAGCTTTTGCCGACGGAGCGGCAGCCGGAGCAGCAGCACCCGGAACAGCAGCACTCATGTTGGTTGCTGCTACGGCAGCACCGCCTGCTACGCCTGCGCCCAAGAGCGTAGGACGAGGCTGATGAGATTTCTCTTCCAGCAACTCAGGTTTGGTTCCGTACTCCAACAACTGCGGGAACACATTCTCCCAGTGGAACTCAGGATGCGGATGCTCCAGGGTTCCGATAAGGAACAGGAACGCCTCGGTAAACATACCGACCATCAGCACCTGACTTGCGCCCGGCCAGTGCAAAATCTTAAACAACGCACCGATAATTACGACCGATGCACCTGCGGAATAAACAATGTTAACTACGTTCTTACCTTGGTATGATTCATACCAGTGAAAGAATCTTGCACCAAAACCCTGGTTTGCAGCATTTTCTGTAGCCATAATGTATTACAACTTATAAGGTTAATGTATATTTTTTTTCTTATTAATCGCCAATATAAGCGCGTACGCAACGGAAACCGATATACGGACGGCTCTCATACTGATACTCATACGTGCGAACACCGCACTGCATGAAATAACTGATATCTTTCCAGCTACCACCCTTAACGACCTTACGTTTGAGGATATCCGGATCGGCCTTACGGGCCATGTAACTGTAATCCGGGTTCAAGTCGTGAATATGAGTGTTTGCCGAAGGCTGGTATGCGGAATTGGTCCACTCCGCCACGTTACCCGCCATGTCGAACAGACCGAAGTCATTCGGGCGGAACTGAGCCACCTTCATCGTGGTTGTACCGGTATCATCGTTGTAACCGCCACGGTACGGTTTGAAGTTAGCCAAGAAGCAACCTTTACCGTCACGAGCGTAGTTGCTACCCCAAGGATACATTGCCAGTTTGCGACCACCGCGAGCGGCATATTCCCACTGTGCCTCAGTCGGAAGACGATACGCGTTTACCTCGGTAGTGGAATACATGTTGAAAAATTTCGTACGCCAGTTGCAGAACGCATGTGCCTGCTCCCATGTCACACCGACTACCGGATAATCTGCGTAACCCGGATGACGGAAATACATGTGCAACAACGGATCATTGTACGAGAACTGGAAGTCACGTGCCCATACCAAAGTATCAGGATAGATACTGATGATCTTCTCGGTCAACAGGTCTTTCGGCTCCTTCAACGGACGATAAATGGTCGAGTCCTTAATCTCGTTCTTCTCGTTTACCCAGAAGGTATCCACACGTGCTGTTGCTCCCGGGGGATAGGTACTGGTAGCCACATCGAATTTGTTACGCTGCGGCAGTGCCTCGTCCATGTTCACCCAACTATAACGATAGTGGAGGTTGTTCGTGTTGATTTTGCCGTCCGAATAATACATGGATGCAAGAGCATCAACGATATCCTCGTCCTTGCTGTTCCATGGTACTTTCTTACGCCAGTTGATGCGGAAGTTCTCTTCGTCAAACTCCTCATCTTTCGGTTGAATCGCATAATCCGTCATGCCTGCTGCCACAAGGTTAGTCAAAGCAATCGAGTCACGTACCCAGTTCACGAACTGACGGTACTCGTTGTTGGTAATCTCGGTCTCGTCCATCCAGAAAGCGTCCACAGTCACCATTACCACATTGTCCGGCTGCTCGAAGACAGCGGACTGGGTGTTGGCGCCCATCATGAACGAACCCTTCTTGATGAACAGCATACCATACGGATTTGCTTCCTTGAAATTAGTGCTTTTGCTTGCACCTACCAGTTCTCCGGCAGGTTTGTTGCAACTCGCCAGTACAATCGTCAGAGCGATTAATGGCAAAATTTTTGCTACTTTCATAAATATCTGATTGATTTGTATTTATTCGTTCTCTTTGGCTTGAGGATGTCAAATCCATACGCCAGGTATATCTCGTGGCTGCCGTAACTCTCCAGCAGCAGTTTGTTTGTCGGCAATTCACAGGTGTACCCCAATTGCAGGCCGGTGATGATATCCACACCAAGCAGGATATTCACACTTCCGGCGATACGGTAGCCTAATCCCCAGCGATAGCGGTCCTTGTAGTCGCACATCAGCGTCAGATTCACATCCCAACTGATGAAGTCGCTCATCACCATCGCGCTCGGCGTCAGCATCCATTCTTTATGGTTTTTCAACCGGAAATGGTATCCGCCCGTGACGTACATCGTCCCGACCAATGTCACCTGCGTATATTCATCCCATTCAATCGTCGGACGTGTCAAGTGGCTGTAACTGGCACCTACCCACCAAGTCGGAGTGCTGTAGTACAAGCCTATCCCCATGTCAAACTTCATGCCCGATTTGTCGCCCGTCGGCACTGACTCGTGTGTTGGTTCATGGTATTCATCCCCCATCTGCTTGAGGTTGATTGAATCCCCCTTGAAGCCTACGTTCACAAAGCCCAAATCCAAGCCTATACTCAAATATCCGTTGCCTAGTTTCTGCCGGTAGGCGTACTGGGCGTAGAGCGACTGCGTGGAGAACAATCCATATCGGTCATTCAGGAATCGCACTCCGGCGCCGTGCCGCGTTTTCCCGATTACAAAGGGCGAACAGAACGTGAACCATGTGCTCATCGGAGCGTTGGCAATGTCCACAAACTGCATGCGGTGCATACCCGCCACCCTCATCAAATCGCCTTCTCCCACCGCCGCGGGATTATAGGCCGTCGGCATATACATGTATTGCCCCATCTGCGGGTCGAATTGCGCTCTCGCAACTGCGACGGACATCAAGCCCAACAGCAGAAGAACAAATCGTTTCTCGGCTATATGATTAACGGACTTAATACTCCTCCTCATTAAAGAAGAAATCCTCATCCTGGGTAGGATAGTCCGGCCATATATCCAAAATACTCTCATACTGTTCCTCATCCTCGCCTTCCAACTCCTGCAAATTCTCAATCACCTCTGCCGGAGCACCAATGCGATTAGCATAATCCAGCAACTCATCCTTTGTTGCAGGCCATGGAGCATCCTCCAATTTCGAAGCTAATTCAAGCGTCCAATACATACTTTGTTCCAATAATAAACAGACCCTAAATGGGCATAATCTTTCAAAAAACGTGCAAAAGTACTAAAAACATTTGATACGCGCAAATATTTATAGAAATATTTTATGTTTTTCGTCGGATTTTCACCAATCAGAACGTTTTACGTCAATTTTTCCACCTTTTTAACGTTTCCATTCCTCCTCTTCTTCTTTGAAGACATAATTCACGTAGCGTGCTAAAACGAACAAATAATCGCTCGTCCGATTGATGAATTTCATGATTTGCTCATCGCATTCCAAAGCAATCATTTTTCGCTCTGCACGACGGCATATTGTACGACAAATATGGCATCGGCAAACGATTTCATTGCCGGCCGGCAACAAGAACGCGCGTTGCATTGGAACGACAGCCTGTATGGCGTCAATCCACTGCTCTATCTGCCTCACGTCTTTCTCATCAATCCACTCGCCGGGAGCCAGACTCAAGGCCGCACCGAGGTTGAACAGCTTATTCTGCAACCATGCTAATTGGGCGTTGGTTTCTGCCAACTGATCATGGGTAAGTTGCGCCCGCAGAAAACCCACCCAACTATTGAGTTCATCTACCGTTCCGTACGCTTCTATGCGTGCGTCGGCTTTCGAGATTCGTTTGCCGTTGGCCAGCGAGGTATCCCCTTTGTCCCCTGTTTTCGTATATATCATAATATTGACGATTGAACGATTTATGATTGGACGATTTATAATCTTATTTTGTAATGCCGTTTGAGGTAATGTTTGTCCACGAAGAGAAGGCCGATATGGTACAGGTCCATCGAAGTTGTCACCCGCTCATCGGCTTTGAGTTCTTTCCATGCGCGCTCCATCTCTTTGGAGTAATGGATGTCATCGAGTACAACCACCCCTTTCTCGTTCATCCGCGGCAACAGAAAGTCCAAGTAACGCATGGTGGCTTCGTAAGTATGGTTCGCATCCACGTAGGCGACATCGAGTCTCTCCCGCGCGTGTATAGATAAGGTATCATCGATGTTTCCTTGGTGCCACTCGATATTCTCCAGTTTCAGGGCACGCCATACATTTTGGGCGATTTGGAGGACTGCCTCGCTACCTTCCAATGTCACAACATGATTTCTGCTGTTTGCTGCCGCCAGATAGGAAGTGGTGACACCTAAAGAGGTGCCCAGTTCAAGTATTTCCAAGGGTTTCTTCTCTTCTTCGTCAATGAAGTTCACCAATCGGAACATGGCTTGCGCCACTTCGGGGCGCTCCAAATGAGTTCGTGCAATGTCACACACGCGGCGACGAACATGCGTGCCCTCTTTGCTGCCAGACGAACCGAAGTCCACAACATCCAAGGTGTCCGGGCACGCAAGTAACATCTCTCTCCGACGTTCCAGGTCCGCAAAACAATAGTAGGCGTTTCGGTCACGCAACACGAAACGCACCAAGCGAAACAAGTACGGCGAATGAATTCCCTCTCCGGTGGTGTTCCAAGCCGTCAAGAGATGACGAATATATGCCCAAACTCGATTGATAAGAACCATTTAGGCTGCAAAAGTACTAAAAAATTTGCATATATGCAAAAAAAAGTGTAATTTTGCAGCATGATTTTGAATTATATTTGGATTTCACTCATTTTGCTGGCCATTTTGATGGGCTTGGTACAAGCGCTTTGTTACGGGAATGTAGATATCTTCTCGGCCATTCTCAATTCTACTTTTGACAGCGCCAAGACGGGCTTTGAACTATCGCTGGGCCTGACGGGAGTCCTTGCGTTATGGATGGGAATCATGAAAATCGGCGAGAAAGCGGGTGCTGTGAACTCTTTGGGAAAAGCCATCAATCCTTTCTTCAGCCGTATTTTTCCGGATATTCCGAAAGGGCACCCTGTGTATGGTTCCATACTCATGAATTTCGCCGCGAACATGCTCGGATTGGACAATGCGGCTACGCCGATGGGGCTGAAAGCGATGGGGGAACTGCAGGAACTCAACACCGATAAATCCAAGGCTTCGAACGCGATGGTCATGTTCGTTGTGCTGGGCGCAAGCGGACTGACGCTTATCCCGACAACCATCATGGCTTACCGTGCGCAACTCGGCGCAGCAAATCCTGCGGATGTCTTCCTTCCGATATTGATTGCTACGTATGTAGCTACATTAGTGGGCCTGATTTGTGTTTGTGTGGCGCAGAAGATACGGATGAAAGACCCTGTCGTACTTGGGACTGTTATCGGCCTCACAGCGCTCGTCGGATTGCTTGTATGGGGCGCGACGCTGCTCTCTCCGCACGCACTGTCTATGGTGTCTGCTGCTATTGCAGCAATACTTTTGCTGGGTGTGATTTGTTGGTTTGTGATACAGGCCATGTGCAGGAAGATTAACGTCTATGACGCCTTTATAGATGGCGCCAAAGGAGGATTCCAGACCGCAATAAGTATTATCCCTTACCTGATT
>Ga0310786_10013402_pt1 | contig 10115 bp, 4 predicted proteins | sample AusTroGonzalo_MG_FD_203881 | JGI IMG/M metagenome (GOLD analysis project Ga0310786, IMG submission 203881) | Bovine rumen microbial communities from tropical cattle in Woodstock, Queensland, Australia - Gonzalo_03 (v2) (version 2) | ecosystem: Host-associated > Mammals > Digestive system >... | reverse complement strand
TGTGTACGATGAGCACCCTGACCTCTGGCAAAATCCCGTCCACATGCTGATCATTGCCGACCGCATGTTCGAGGAATGCCTGCAGCCATGGTATTCCTGGAAGACCACTAAGGGCTTCTACCTGAACATCAACTACACCGATGAAATCGGCACCTCTGCCGCTGCCATCCGTGCTTTTATCCAAGAAGAGTATGAAAAAGATGCTCCCACCTTCCTCATGATCATGGGCGACAAGAACCAAGTGGCCGCCAGTGCCACGGGTAGCGAGACCCACTGCGTCACCGACCTCCAATACTCAAGCGTTGACGGCGATGAGTTCCCCGACATGTACCACAGCCGTTTCCCTGCCGAGAATGTTGCTCAGATGACAGCCATGATCAACAAGGCTCTTGAATATGAGCAATACACCATGCCCGATCCGAGCTATCTGAACAATGTGCTCCTCATCGCTGGTGAAGACAGTGGCTGGGGTGTCACCGTGGGTCGTCCCACCATTTGGTACGCCACCAACTATTATTTCAACGAAGAACATGGTTATGACCAAGTCCACGAGTACAGCCACGGTGTTTACACTGGCTGCTACAGCTGGTTGAACGAAGGCGTTGGTTTTGCCAACTACACCGCTCACGGCTCCAACACCAGTTGGGCTGGCCCGAGCTTCACCGTCAGTGATGTCAACAACCTGACCAACGAGCACAAGTACTTCCTCGCCATGGGTAACTGCTGCGAGGCCGCCGACTGGGGCATCAACGGCACCTGCTTCGGTGAGGCTATGGTGCGTGCAGAGAATAAGGCTGCCTACGCCTACATCGGTTCCTGCCCCTCCACTTACTGGCTGAATGACTATTACTTCGGTGTGGGCGGTACAGGCCGTGCCGACGGCACCATGCCTTCCTACGAAGAGACCACCATGGGCTTCTACGATGCCATGTGGACCGATGATGCCTACAACACCGTCACCTCAATGATGTTCATCGGTAACTTGGCCAGCAACGCTGCCCAAGCCCTCGGCTACACCTTGCATTGCAGCACGCTTTACGACTGGCAGGCCTACCACACCTTGGGTGATGGTTCCATCTTGCCCTTCCGTATACAGCCTACCGAAAACACAATCAGCCACATGCCCACCCTGCCTATCGGCATGGATTTCTTCACTGTTAGCGCCAATCCTGGTTCTTACGTTGGTATCAGCAAGGACGGTACCCTGTATGGTGCTGGCATGATTGGTGAGAGCGGCACTGCCGACATTCCGATCCAACCCATTACTAGCGGTGGTGATGTCACCATTTGCGTGACCCATCCCCAATACGTCCCTTACACCAACGTGATTCCCGCCGCTGCCATGGAAGGCGCCTACATTGCCTTCAACGATGTGCAATGCGAGCAACCTCTCGTCACGGGTGCTTATGTGACTCCTAACGTTTCTCTGAAGAACGTCGGCATTGAAACCGCCAGCAATATCAATGTCGTGCTGAGCACCGAATCAAACTACATCGAACTCCTCAGCACTACAGTCACCATTCCTGCCATCGCTCCTGATGAAGTCTACACGATTGCCGATGTTTTTGCTTTCAACGTAGACGTAGAAATCCCCAACCATACCAAGGTGCGTTTCAACTTGACCTGCACCTCTGGTGACGATGTCTGGGAGAGCAAGTTTGACCTTACCTTCGGCGCACCTGAGTTTGTCATGACGAACATCAGTAACACCGAACTCACCCCTGGCGGCAACGGCACCCTCAACTTCGTCATCACCAACACTGGTGGCGCCGATGCTGAAAACTGTGTCTTCGAAGTATACTCCAGCTCCGATGATCTCGTACTCGAAAACAACACCTATGAGATAAATGCCATTACTATTAACGAAGCCATTACCTTACCCGTCAATCTCACAGTGGGCAACAATGTGGCAGTTGGTTCGACCTACGAACTTTCATATCTGATGACTTGCGGCCATTATTCCGTGTGGGGCAACTACACCATCACCGTGGGTAACATCATGGAAGGTTTCGAGACAGGAGACTTCAGCATGTATGATTGGCAGTTCGGTGGTAATGCCAACTGGACTATCGTGAGCAACGAGTCCAACTCTGGTACTTACTGTGCCAAGTCAGGTACCATCAGCGACAGCCAACAGACCAACCTAATCCTCACTATAGAGGTCCTCGCCGATGGTGAATTCAGCTTCTACAAGAAAGTGTCTTCCGAAAACGGTTGGGATAAGCTTTATTTCTACATTGATAATGTGGAAAAAGGCAATTGGTCTGGTGATGTCAGCTGGTCTCAGGAATCTTATCACGTGAGCGTCGGCACCCACACCTTCAAGTGGAGTTACCAAAAAGACAGTAGCGTGAGTAGCGGCAGCGACTGCGCTTGGGTCGACGACATCCAATTCCCGCCCACCAACGTCATTCTCGCCCTCGACCCCGTCACAGACTTTGAGATCTTTGTTGATGAAAACAATGTTTCATTGTCATGGACTGGTTCCGCTGGCGCAACAGCTTATGTCATCCACCGCAATGGTGAAGAGATTGCCAACCAATCCAGCACCACCTACGAAGATGTTGTGGAAGATGGTGTTTACACTTACAGTGTTGTCGCCACCAATGGCAATGGACTCTATTCAACACCCGAATTCCTCACCGTCAGTGTCGGCACCGTCGGCATCGAAGAGACCAACGTGAACGAATTCAGCATCTATCCCAACCCTGTCAACAGCACGCTCAACATCAACGGTGGCAACACCGAGTACAGCTACGTGATGTTCAACGGCATGGGTCAGATGGTGGCCAACGGCAATGCCCAAGGCAACGAACAAATCGATGTCAACGACATGGCTAAGGGTGTCTACTTCCTCCGCATCACCACTGGCACACAAGTGCGCGTGGAAAAGGTCGTGGTAGAATAATGCACATCCTTGAAACGAAAAAAGGCAGCCGTTTGGCTGCCTTTTTTCGTTTATAAACCTCGTTGTTTCTTGATAGCTTCGTAAGCCGCATTGACTTCTTGGAATTTCTTCTCAGCAGCTTGCCGCACCTCCTCACCGAGGTTGCTCACTAAGTCGGGGTGGTTTTTCTTGGCCATCTCACGGTAGGCTTTCTTCACCTCTTCATCAGAAGCGTTGGCATCCACACCGAGAATCTTGTAAGCACTGTCAGTCTCCTTAATAAACATGGCCTTCACCGACTGGAAATCGCTGTTGGTGATGCCCATATAGTCGGAAATCGTGTTGATGACACCCAATTCCTCATCCGAAATCCTGCCATCGGAGTTGGCGATACCAAACAAATAGTGAAGCAGCTGCAAACGCGAGGAATAATCCATGTACCGCCCCACCTGTTGACTGACTTCGTATAGATTATAGTCCTTATCCAGAATTTCACGCAGCATCTTGATATAATTCTCGGCGCGTTCTTGACCAAAATTCTGCAAGAAGAAACGCTTCACATAGTCCAATTCTGAACGTCTGACATTGCCATCAGCCTTCATCACAGCTGCAGAAAGCACTAACAATGTCACGTTAAAGTCACGCTTTTCCTCTGTATTTCCAAAGGTATCGTTCACCTCCGACCGGATAACTCGCGGCCTATTGCTGGAAAACAGTCCTCCGATGGCATATCCAATGATAGCACCAAGCGGGCCGCCGAACGACCAGCCCAAACCTGTCAAAATCAGTCTAAGAAAGAAACCCATTATTTCATAATTTGATTCAGTCGGCAAAAGTACACAAATTTCATTCCATGAAAACCGAAAAGCAAACAGCCTTCGAAAATAATTCCGCTGAAAAGATTCCATGCATGAGAAAAGATTCGTAAATTTGCGCCCTTAAAAAGTCATAGTTATTAACTAAAAAAGTCATTATTACTAATAGTACTACAAATGAAAAAAGTTCTTTTCTCCCTCGTGTTTGTGGCCGTGTCAGTAATGGCATTTGCCCAGCAATGGAATGGCATTAGCAACAATGCTCCTGCCGGTCCTGAGGTCAAGTTGATTTCGAGCAGCGAGCAACAAGTCGTTGTCGACTTCTCGTTGGGCGGATTCTACCTGACCAGAGTGAGCACTCCGAACGGCATTGAGCAAATCGTGTCCGTCCCAAAGATGGCTTCCATACTTGAAGCCGGTGCTCCTGACCTTCCTCAATTTCCTATACCAGCCATCATCGGCGACATGGCCGAGATGCAGGTTAGCGTAATCAAAAGTGCTTTCACCGATTTCGAAAACGTTGAGATTGCTCCTTCCAAGGGTAATTTCAGCCGCCAAATCGACCCTGAAAGCGTGGCCTATACCTACGGCGAAATGTATAGTCTGGATGCATTTTATCCAGCTGCTCAAGCCTATCTTGAAACACCTTACATCATTCGTGACTTCCGTGGCCAAAACATCATGGTGCGTCCTTTCGCCTACAACCCCATGACGAAGACGTTGCGCGTCTACCATGACATGACCATTGAAATGCGTAAAGCAAGCGACAACGGCATCAACCAGAAATCATCCCACAAGGGTAGTCTCAAGATGTCGAATGAAATGAAGGCTGCCTATAGCCAACGTTTCATCAACTTCAAGGAAGCCAATGACAGGTACACTTTCGTTGAAGACCGTGGCGAAATGCTGGTCATCTGCCCTGACCAATATGTTGGAGTCATGCAGTCTTTCGTGGATTGGAAGAACCAGTCTGGCCGTCCTACCACCATGGTCAGTGTGACTGAAGCTGGCGGTAACAACGACACCCAAATCAAGAACTACATCAACAGCGTCTACCATGACCCTGAGCGTAACCTTGAGTTCATTCTTCTTGTTGGTGACTATTCCGACCTCACCCCGCACTCGATGAGCGGCGGACGTTCCGACAACTGGTTTGGCCAGTTGGAAGGTAATGACTACTACCTTGAAGTCCTCACAGGCCGATTCTCGGTGCAAGCCGTGAAGGATGTGGAGACCCATATTGACAAGGTATTGTACTACGAGCGTGACATGCCGGAAGGTCTCACTTGGGTCAACCAAGGCATAGGCATCGGTGCTAACGAAGGCGCTGGTCAAGGCCACAACGGCGGTGAAGCCGACTATGTGCACATCAATTACATCCGCGACACCTTGATGCACTACACTTATGAAAATGTGACGCAACAATACAGCGGTGTGGGCGGTGGCACCAGTGCTAATGCCATCAGTAACGATGTCAACAACGGTGCCAGCATCATCAACTACTGCAACCATGGATCACAAACGAGCTGGGCTGTGGCCAACTACAGCAACAGCCATGTGAATGCTTTGGTAAATGACGACAAATGGCCTTACATCTGGTCAGTGGCTTGCAATAACGGTGAATTCAACGGCAATTGCTTCGGCGAGGCTTGGCTGAGAGCTACCAACGAAGCCACAGGTCGTCCCACTGGTGCTGTCGGTGGCATGTTCAGCTGGATTTCGCAGCCTTGGGTGCCTCCAATGACAGGTCAAGACGAGATGGTCGACATCCTCACAGAATGGAAACACGACGACCAATACTGCCACACCTTTGGCGGAGCTTCCCTCAACGGCAGCATGTACATCCTTGACATGCATCCCAGCGACAATGGTGCTACCTTCAACACATGGATTCTCTTCGGCGACCCGAGCCTTATGGTCCGCACCGACAATCCTGTCAGCATGAACATCAGCTGCAACCCTGCCATTTTGATGCTGGGCATGAGCGAACTGGAAATCAGCGCTGAAAACACTGCTTATGGTATCGCCACCCTTATGATGGAAGGCGAAGTGATTGCATCAGGTTCCATTGAAAACGGCACTTGTACCCTTAGCTTCCCCCAAATGAGCAATCTTGGAACCGCCACTTTGACCGTGATAGGTTACAACAAAGTGACTGAGGTCATACCCATTGAAGTTCTTCCTGCTGAAGGTCCATACGTCACTGTGACTGATTACATGCCTAACTTCGCTCCAGTCAATGTAGAAACAAGCTTGTCCTTGACCTTCAAGAATGTAGGTGTCGACCCGACTGAAGGAAACACCTCCGTCACCCTGACTTGCGACGACGAGCGTTTGAGCATTCTCAATGGCTCAGCCCAATTTGGCGTGTTGCCTGCCGAACAAACCGTTACACTGCAAGACGCCTTTAGTTTCATTGCTGCTGAAGGTGTTGAAGACGGTACCAGATTCCAAATTGACATCGAAATGACTGACGGCAGAGAGGTATGGAGAGGCAAGATCTTCATCACTGCCGGCCAAGCTATCCTTGAATATGCTGGTACGGATTGGGCTGGTGGTTTTGTCCCTGGAGAAACACTGACTTTCGTTGCCAACTTCAAGAATGTAGGTCACTACATGGCTACCAATGCCATCGCCACCATAGCTTGCGAGAGCGAATATGTCACTATCCTCAATCCCACCGTTGAGATGGGCACTATCGATCCTGAAGGTGTCGGCACCTGCGTGTTCAATATCCAAATCGATGCTACCTGCCCTGAGACCGAACAGATTCCCGTGAGATTCATGATGCAGGCTGACGGTGACTTGACGGCAGAAGGTTCCATCATCATCAAGAACTCCTGCAATGTCATCTTTGAACTTCATGACTCATACTACGGCAATGACGGTTGGAACAATGCCAAACTCACTGTAAGCTTCAACGACGGTACTCCTTCGCAAGAGCTTACTATCACTAACGGTTCTAATTCAGCCACTTATACGATAGAAATCGGTAACGGCACTCATGTCACTTTGACATGGACCAAAGGTAGTTACGACAATGAATGTTCCTTCATAGTGAAATATGAAGATGGCGACATTATCTACCAAATGGCGACAAATACCAATCCCAGTGCTGGCATACTGTACGAGTTTGATTGCAACTGCGCCAGTGGGCAACCCCTCGGCACCTTCAACCCTGTTGAGAATCTGACCGCTGAAGTAGGTATCGGAACCATCACCCTGACTTGGGACGAACCTGACCGCGCTATCAACTACATCATCAGCCGCAACGGCATTGAAATTGCCCAAACCACAGAACCCACCTATGTCGACGAGCTCTTCAACGAGTACTTCTACACCTATTGTGTCGTCGCTGAATATTCGGGTGGCTTCAGCGCTCCTGAGTGCATCGTGGTCAAATCCGAACTTAGTGTCGAAGAGAACGAAACGGAGTTCTCCATCTATCCCAACCCCGTCAACAACATCCTGTACATCAATGGCGGCAACACCGAGTACAGCTACGAGATGTACAACGGCATGGGTCAGATGGTGGTCAATGGCATTGCCAAAGGCACTGAACAAATCAGCGTTGACGGCATGACCAAGGGCGTTTACTTCCTCCGCCTCACCTCAGGCACACAAGTCCACATGGAAAAGGTAGTGGTGAAGTAATAACCACCTCTTCATGAACATGAAAGGCGACCTCCTTTAACGGGGTCGCCTTTCTCATTATCACAATTCAAGAATTATTGCTCAAACATACTCTCATGGTAAACGCTCTCGCCTTCAATGACTGAAGTGGCATTAAACCATCCGATGGCATTACAATTGGAAAAAATGTTAGAGAACATAGCAGGGAAAGCACCCATTACCGGATTGACCCCGATAGCCAATTTCTGTCCAATAAGAAAATACATATAATCTTTGGAGATGCTGTATAGTTTCACCTTCACCACATCTCCTTCATGCATATATGACTTATTCATGATACCAACTGGAACCTCCATGTTATCTTCGAGCATCTCGGGGCCATTGAAATAATAGCCTGCATAACCTTTCATAGAAAACAGATTTATCAATTTCGATGGACGATTCTTGAACAAACTGCCATTCAGATACAGTTCGACATTATACACGATATCAGGGTTGGAAAGCGTCTGAAAATATGGGCATACACAAACCGCTGCCGAATCATCAACAAAAGGAATACCTTGCTCATTACGCAAAGGCAACAACCTTACGGAATCCATACAAGAGGCATTATTGGACATTTTGGTGTCGGCATAAGCATTGAGAGGTCTCGGAAGCAATGGGTTATCCTCTATATTGACTTCAAAATGATACCGTCGATTCATCACTCCTGCCACCGAATCTGTGAGATAATGGCCAGGATTATCCTCCTGTTCATAATACCAAATTGTATCTTCCCCGCCGACCACATAGATTTCTGCTCCAGAAATCATCTCAAATCCGTCTGTGTTGTACAATTCTGAAGAATAGCTGAGAATCGCCTCGTGACGTTTGAATTCATTCGTTAAGCTTCCCTCCATCACTGGCACTTTCTTGCCTGTAGGCAAATCCATTGTAATGTCCTCAGTACAGGACGCTACCAGCAGGCCAAGTGCAACAAACAAACCATAATAGTGCTTCTTATTTGCCATAATTACTTGTTATTTCTAAAAACAGTTTCCGCTGAAACGGCCGATGCCGTAAAGAACCACCCTACGCCCTTACCCTCGGGGTAGATGTTGGTATTCACATTGGCAGGAGCCCCTAACATGGGATTGCTTCCCGATGAAGCCATCAGGCTATAAACAAAATACAGATATTCTGCAGGTATACTATACAGCTTGGCGCGAATACGATCGCCATCATTCAAATCTGACTTTCGGAAGTAGGCTATCGGGATTTCCTTGTTGGCTTCCTGCATCTCAGGGCCGTTGATATAATAACCCGCATAACCGCCCACAGGAATCACCATCTGCTGGGTAAGCGTATCCGATAGTAAAGAGTCATTGATGAAAATCAGAGGCATGTAAATGATGTTGGGGTCGGGAAGGCTCTGGAAATACGGATAAAGCCATTCTATCGTATCCAAGAAAAACGTTGTCGGCACGGAATCGTTTGCTCCATTGAAAGGCTTGATTACAAGACTATCAATATACTCCACATTATCAGGCATCAAGCTCTCTGAAAAAAGCTGTTGCACCACACCGTCTGGTTCTGGCACTTCGATACAGAGACGATAAACCGTGTTTTTCTTCCCTGCAACTAGGTCAGTGAAATAATAGCCAGGCTGCTCCAAATCCTCATGATAATACACTGTATCCACTCCATCTGTGACATAGACCGTAGCTCCACTTATCATCCGAATCTCGTCCTTGTTGTAAAACTCAGCCGAATAACTCAGTATGGCTTTATGGTGCTTCAATTCATCAGTAAACGAAGCCTCCACGCCAACCATCGGATCTCCCACATCTACATCGATCAGGATGTCTTCTGTACATGCGACAAGCCCAACAAAAGCAATAAAAACCAATATCTTAGGCAGATTCTTCATGGTTCTTAGTACTTAAAGTTGTATGAGATAGAAGGCACCGCCGAAAACAGATACATGTTCTTGGTCACGATACTGCCGTTCTCACCTTGGTCAAAAGTGATGGCCCAAGTATTATGGCGAGCGTAGGCATTGTATACAGAGACATTTATTTCATGTTGCCATCTCTTGTTTTCCAGTTTGCCCAGTTTGCAAGTAAACGACAAATCCAGGCGATGGTAATCGGGATAACGGCTCTGATTGCGCCTGCCATTATAAACCGCATAAGTCACGCCATTGATGGTATATTGTCCGTAAGGGAACGTCACTGGCTGACCCGTACTGTAAATCCAATTGGCAGCCAAAGTGATACGCGGATTTAGATCATAGTTACCTACGATAACGATGTTGTGCGGACGGTCGTAAGGAGATCTGTATTCCAATCCCTTACTGATTCCTTTGATAGTGCGGAATGTGCGCGAATAAGTGTAGGAAATCCATCCCGTGAACTTGCCCACATTCTTCCTAACGAGTAACTCTGCACCATAAGAACGACCTTTACCCACTCGCAACTGACCGTCAACCAAAAGATAACCAAAAGTAATGGCATTATCCTTGAAATCGATGACATTCTGCATGTTCTTATAATACACCTCCACCGAAGTCTCAATGGCATCGTTCTTGAAATTGCGGAAATAACCAAGGGCATACTGGTCGCACTTCTGCGGCTTTACATTGGGACTGGTCGGGAACCAGACATCAAATGGCAGGCCACCCGTTGCCGACGATGCCACTTGGGCATACTGCACTGTGCGTGAATACGAAGCCTTGACTGACGAATGCTCATCCAACTGATACATGGCAGCCACACGAGGCTCAGGATTGATGACCGTGT
>Ga0310786_10013401_pt1 | contig 10116 bp, 10 predicted proteins | sample AusTroGonzalo_MG_FD_203881 | JGI IMG/M metagenome (GOLD analysis project Ga0310786, IMG submission 203881) | Bovine rumen microbial communities from tropical cattle in Woodstock, Queensland, Australia - Gonzalo_03 (v2) (version 2) | ecosystem: Host-associated > Mammals > Digestive system >... | reverse complement strand
ACAACATAGGAAAAGGCACAGCCCAGCTCCTAAGAGTTAAGACTATTCTAAGCTACACAGACTTACCGACTATAGATGTAATAAGAACTCAGAATAAAAGCTGGGTAGAGAGAATAAAAGAGCCCTTAGAAACAGCCCTAGACACTCTCACAACTTGCGGATATTTAAAGGACTGGGAATATACTCACTCTAAGGGAGCTCCACTAACAGAGGAAGAGGCTAAGGCTCTTATAAATGACTTCGAGAAGTGGGCGGACACATTAGTACTCTTTACACCTAAGAACGCTACAGACCACACAGCCAGGCTAGAAGCTAAGGCTCAGAGAATAGCCGAAGCCGAAGCTAAGAAGACTAAGAAGCCCACTAAGAGTAAAAAGCCAGCTAAGGGGAGAGAGTAGGCTTCCAGCTTCTCGGATCAGACAGACTTATAAGGGAGTGTACAGCTGTAGGCACTCCCTTTTATAGTGGCAATCCGGGAGAGCTTCTCTTAGGGGGTATGTATCTGTCGGAAAAGGGGTATGTTACTGGAGGAAAAGGGGTATGTTACTGGAGGAAAAGGGGTATGTTACTGGAGGAAAAGGGGTATGTTGCTGGAGGGTGAAAAATTTTAAAGCCAATAAAATAGGGCTTCTCCAGCCTCAAAAAATTTCAGTACTACTAGTACTCCCAGTACTACTAGCTAGCCTCTGTCCGCCTAGCTAGTAGCGGACAGGGCTTATCATTTAAAGGAAATAAGATAGGCTCTCATAGAGTATAGAGCCGGAGAGGAGACCTAAAACGGATAGCAAAGAGAGAATAACCTTATATATAAGTACAGGCCGTGTAGGCTTACTATGCTTATTTACAGCTGGACAGATCAGACAGCCAAAGAGGAGCTCTTAGAGCTCTGGGAGGGCTGGAAGCCACAGCTCCCAGAGCGACACTAAAGAGCGACTACTCGGAGGGAGTAGCAAAACACGACACCCTTTAGAAGCTCTCGGAGGCTCTTACCTTCTCGGAGGGACATTAGAAGAGGAAGCTCTTTCCAAAATGGAAACACCTAGAGAAGTGTCCACGGGTGGAAATACTCGGAACGGAACAGCAAGCAACGCATTTGTATATACAAATACAATTTGTTTGTTAGGGGAGGACACCCTAAGACCCTCAGAGCTTCGCTCTATTATCAAAGGGGGAGTACTACCTTATAGGTAGGAGCTAGGCTGTACAGCTTCCAGGACTACCTCAGAAAACACACAGAGCACCCCGGAGGGGGAGACACATATATATTAGAAGGCTTCCAAAATCACACAGCACCCACATACACACTAAATATAATTTCCGTGAGTTTTTGGAAAGCTGGGAGCGGATCAGATCAGACTAAGCCAGGACAAAGCCACAATAAACAGTAATTCGGTATAAGTCTATTTCATATGAAAATGAGGGAGAGCCTATAACCGACATATACCGAAAACACAGACACGGACAGGGCTATAAGGGAGCAAGGAAGCAAGGTAGGCAAAACACCGACCTAGAACACCACAGGGAGGGGCTTATAAAACTTAGAGAGCCTCTTAGGAGCTCCCACCTACCGCCCGAAGGTATCTCTCTCCCCGAGAAATTCAAATATTTTTTTGAAACACAAGGCCAGAGAAGAGGGAGAGCTTCCTCTCTCTCGGATCAGATAACAATATAGGAGACTTACATATTATGGACTACAAAGACTTAAGAGCGGAAATACTCCCACGCTGGGAGGAGGTACTCCAGAGGATAACTACTCCAGCTAAGAAAAAGGGGGAGTACGTTTGTGTGTTATGCGGACACGGAGCACACGGAGACGGACTAAAAGCCAACCCTAGAAGCACTAAGTACGGCCTCAAATGTTTTGGAGGTTGTGGCTTCTCTGGAGACATCTTAGAGTACTTAAAACAGGCGGAGCACTTAGACAGCTTCCCAGAGCAACTGGAGAGGGCTTCCTCTCTTCTCGGGCTCAATATAGAGGACTACAGGCCAACTAAGGAAGAAGGACAGAGCAAGACTAAGACCGAACGGAAGGGAGCTACACATACAGATATGAGTACACACACAGACACACATACACATACAGATATGAGTACAGAGCCGGAGGCGGAGAAGGACTACATAAGCTATTACAGAGAGTGTAATAAGAGGCTCTCAGAAACGGACTACTTAAGCTCCAGAGGTATTTCCGAAGCCACAGCAAATAAGTACTTGATAGGATATGACCCAGAGGCTAAGCCTTACGGAGAGAGCAAGGCTACACGCTGGAAGGGGCTCATAATTCCCACAGGTAAGAGCTCTTATATTATCCGTAACACAGACACTACAGCCCAGGCTAAGCAACGCTACGGAAAAGTAGGAAGCATTAACCTATTTAACATCAAGGCTATTAAGGGAGCTACTTCTCCTATAGTCATAGTAGAGGGAGAGTTGGACGCTCTTAGCATTATCGAAGTAGGAGGAGAAGCTGTAGGCTTAGGAAGCACAGCAAACACAAACAAGCTCATAGAAGAGCTTAAGACCAGGAAGCCGGCACAACCTATTATAATAGCTCTGGACAATGACGAAGCGGGAAGAAAAGCCTCCGAGGAGCTCTCTAAGAGCCTCTCAGAGCTTAAGCTTCCTTCTTATATGTTCGACTTATACGGACAGGCTAAGGACGCAAACGAAGCCCTTTTAAGTGATAGGGAGAGCCTAGCTTATAAAGTGGCTAACCTAGCGGAGCGGATCAGAAAAGAGGAGGAGCGGAAGCTCGAAGCGGAGCGTAAGGACTACCTCCGAACAGAGACAGCTTACGGCTTCTTAAATGAATTCATAAACGGAATAAAGGCCAGCGTAAACACTCCCGCAACTCCTACCGGCTTCCAGCTCTTAGACAGAGACATATTAGACGGAGGACTATACGAGGGGCTGTACTGTATAGGAGCTATAACCTCTCTCGGTAAGACTACTCTAGCTCTTCAAATAGCGGATCAGATAGCGAAGAACACAGAAAAGAGAGTGCTTATATTCTCTCTGGAAATGAGTAGAGCGGAGCTTATAAGTAAGTCTCTCTCTAGGCTCACACTCTCGGAAGTGCTTAAGCAAGGGAAGGACACTAGACTAGCCAAAACAGCCCGAGGAATTACGGACGGAGAGAGACACTACAAGTACTCAGAGGAAGAGAACAAAATCATATATGAGGCTTTGAGCTCTTACGGCAAAGACTACGCTAAGAAAATCACTATTTACGAGGGTATAGGAGACATAGGAGTAGAGAAGATCAGAGAAGAAGTAGCCAGAGTGGCTAGGCTCTTCGGAGAAGCTCCTATAGTAATAGTGGACTACTTACAGATTTTAGCTCCATACAATGAGGAATATATAAGAGCCTCCGACAAACAAAACACAGACAAAAACGTAGTAGAGCTTAAGAGGATCAGTAGAGACTACAAAACTACTATTATAGGAATAAGCTCTTTTAACAGAGATAACTATACAGCTCCAGTAAACTTAACCAGCTTCAAAGAGAGCGGAGCTATAGAGTACTCCTCAGACGTTCTTATAGGCTTACAGTTTGCGGGTATGGACTACGAAGAGGGAGAAGCGGAGAAGGCCAGAGACAAACGCATAAGAGAGCTTAGAAAAGACCAGGAAGCTAAGGGAAGAGCCGGACAGGCTCAGACTATACAGCTCAAAGTATTAAAAAATCGCTACGGCTGTAAGGGTGATGTTATATTGAGCTTTTATCCTATGTTCAACTACTTCGAGGAGAACATAGAAGCCAACACTTAAGACCATATAAAAGGACACAAAGACGAAGGGGAGGCTTAGAAAACCTCCCTTTTAGTTTTGAAAATGTACCCGAAAACTTCAAAAATTAAGCCGATTTTTGCATATTTTTTGAGTTTTTTCGCATTATTTTAATGTTTTTGAGAAGCTTCTCGAAGCTCTGGGAGGGCGGGAGGCCACTACTCCCAGAGCGGGGAGAGAAGCATATAGAGAAGCTCTCGGAGGTACTCGGAGGCTCTTCCTTCTCGGAGGTATTTTCCAAAAATAATTTGTATTTTTTTGTTGGTGTGTGTGAGGGTGTACTGTGTGATGTGGAAGTGCTCCAGCGGATCAGAGAGAAGCTAGGGGGGGAGGCCGATATATTCCCCCAGAGGGTAGAGCTCCACGCTCCAGACTGGGAGAACGGCTGGAGGAAGGCTGTAAGAGAGAGCACAGCTATTATAGAGAATTTCCCCCAACATACACACAAACACATACATATATAAGAGCCCCCAACATACACATATACACAGACATATAAGGGAGACCGGCTGGAGTGTTTCATTTTTCCACACACGAAAAACCCAGAAAAAAATTCTATAGGGACAACTCCCCCAGCATACACACACACAGACACATAAGGGAGACCGGTGTGAGGAAACTCTTCCAACTATGCGGGAAATTTTCAAAACAAAACCCCCACAGCGTAGCTCAGAGCGGAGGAGTTATATAGAACTCCCCCCGGTTAAAACTATATAGCAAAGCCTAAAGAAGAAGCGGGGTAGAAGGGCTGGGAAGGGAGCTTTACAGTTTTTCATATTAAAGGGGTTAGCCAGGGCAAGGCTCGAAGCTGGAGAAATTGTATAGTGCCACCCCCCGAGAAAAATAAGCCACCTATATATTAGTGAACCGCCAAAGAGTGGCTTTTAGAACTCCCCGAGAGAGTTTAACCTCCCCCACACTTCCGAGCGGATCAGATCAGACCAGAGCACCGGCTAGGAAGCTTCTAACTTCTCTCGGGATAATACTAAGTTTTTGGAAGAAGGAAGCGACTTAAGAGCACATTAAGGGAAAATACACAAAACCTATTGAAAATTAGCCTTTTATGATAATATGCAAATATATGTAAAATGTATTGACTACAAAATCTCTACATAGTAGTATGTGTGTATACACATATACACAAACGCACACAGAGAGACACATACAGAGGAGGCTTAAACTATGACAGACTTAGCTATAAGAACGGCTACAGGGCTACAGGCTCAGTACATAAGCGAAGACCTATATAAGAGCTTCCTCTCTTATCTGGACGCAAGCCCGAAGACAGTAGAGACATACTCGAAGGCTATAAGACAGCTCTATAAGTACTTAGGAGAGAACGGAATAAGCCAGCCTACGAGAGAGGACATAATAGCATTTAAGGAAGCTCTCAGAGCGGATCATAAGCCAACAACTATACAGACTTACATTATAGCTGTGAGGCTCTTCTTCCAGTGGACAGCACAAGAAGGCTTATACCCAGATGTAGCCCAGCACATTAAGGGAGCTAAGCTCACTAGGGAACATAAGAAGGACTACCTTACTAGCTCCCAGGTTAAGGCTATTCTTAAGAAGATAGACCGCACAGACACACAGGGAAGGAGAGACTACGCTATTTTTGCTCTTATGGTAACTGGAGGGCTTCGAGACATAGAAGTACACAGAGCAAATATAGAAGACCTCCGAACACTGGGAGACAGTGTAGTACTCTACTTACAGGGCAAGGGAAGAGAAGAGAGAGCGGAATACATTAAGATAACTCCCGAAGTAGAGAAGGCTATAAGAGCCTCTCTAGCCGATAGAGAGAACACAGACGGAAGCCAGCCCTTATTTATATCCTTAAGCAATAATAGCAAGGGTGAGCGGATCAGTACGAGAAGTATAAGCGGACTTGTGAAGACCTACCTCAGAAGAGCCGGCTATAACTCAGACAGGCTCACAGCTCACAGCCTCAGACACACAGCCGTAACTCTCTCCCTTCTAGGAGGTAAGAGCTTACAGGAAGTACAGCAATTTGCCAGGCACTCCAATATAAGTACAACTCAGATATACGCTCACAACTTAGACAGAGCAAAAAATAATTGTGAGGCTACTATAGCCAGGGCAATTTTTTAAGGGTACTAGGGAAGCCCTAGAAATGTATTTGTGTGCACAAATGCGTTGCTTGCTAATACATAGGACAGCCTAATTTGTGTGCACACTAACAGGGAAAAGAGAGGAGCTCTGGAGGAACTAAGAGAGGCCAGCTCCTCCGAGAGCTTCATAGGAGAGCTTATACAAAGCAAACATATACACACTTAATTATACACATATACACACAATTACATACACAGAGAGAAGAGGAGAGGCTTAACTTATGACTAAGACAGTAGCAATAGCTAACAGAAAAGGCGGAGTAGGGAAGACCGCCACAGCCCACGCTCTGGGAGCTGGACTACAGAGGAAAGGCTATAGAGTGCTTTTTATAGACCTAGACAGCCAGTGTAACCTTACGGACGCTCTAGGAATAGATAGCGGATCAGTAGAGGCTTCTTCCTTAGATGTGTTAGAGGGAAGCTCGGAAGCTCTGGAGACGATCATAAGCACAGATAGAGGAGACATACTCCCAGCTACTCCGGCACTAGCCACAGCCGACAAAGTTATAGAGGGAGTAGGAGCGGAGTATAGACTAAGAGAAGCTCTCCAGCCTATAGCCCGAAGGTATGACTACATTATTATAGACACTCCTCCCGCTCTGGGAGTGCTCACTGTAAACGCTCTCACAGCTTCAAATAGTTTAATCATTCCAGCACAGGCCGACTTATACAGCTTACAGGGAATAGAGCAACTCACAGGCACTATAGAAGCTGTAAAACGCTTCACTAATAGGAAGCTCAGTATAGCCGGAATTCTCTTAACTAGATATGTAGCCCGCTCGATTATTTCCCAGGATATGAAGAGCAACCTAGAGGAGCTAGCCCGAGCTCTGGGAACTAAAGTATTTAGGACACCTATAAGGGAGTGTACAGCTGTAAAAGAAGCCCAGGCCACACACTCGGATATATACAGCTACTCCAGTAAGAGTAACGCAAGCAAAGACTACAAAGACTTTGTAGAGGAATTCTTAGGAGGTTAGGAAAAATGAGAGAGAAGGACTTAGCCGGGCTACTTACGGAAGGCTGTAAGAAGCTAAGCAACAACCCAGAGAGCGACCTTACACCCCGAGACGCTCAGACGCTTATAAGAGATTTTCACCTTAAAGGAAGTAACGAAGTAGCCGGACTTATAGGAGCTGTATATAGCATAGGCTACGAGCAAGGCTACAGAGACGGACAAAGCAAAACCAACAAAGAAGAGGAGGCTTAAAGTATGACTAAGTGGACAGCCGAAACATTACCAAAAATTAACTTTGGAGAAGATAGGGAACTGGAGGAGAAGTATAACCAGCTCACACCCGAGAACAAAATCAAGTTTATAAATAAGTACTTCGAGCTTCTCCGAGAGCAAGAAGCACAGGAAGCCCAATAATTAGGAGGTTGAAAGTATGACAAAGAAGAGCTTTAAGAGATCAGAGCCCACACTAGCATTTTTAAGCGGAGCTACAGCGGAGGCTAAAGCTCCTAAGAAGCCACAGGCTAAGAGGACAGCTCCCGGAGCTACAGCTAAGAGCGAAGCTCCAAAGGGCTACAAGTTAGACCCTCAGTATATAGAGACTAAGAGCCGAAGAGTACAGGCTCTCGTACAGCCCAGCGTATACGAAGCCCTTAAGGCTAAGGCTTCCTCTCTCGGGATCAGTACAAACGAAGCACTAAACGAAGCACTAAGACAATATACGGAGGCTTAAGCTTATGACTATAGAAATAACTTACCTCAGAGGTAACTCTTCCACCTTCTCGGGAGAAGGAAGCTACAAGCTCATATTTGAGGCTGTATGTTTGAGTGATTTAGAAATGCTGGACAATGAGCACTTAGCGGAAGTAGCTCCCTATACAAACGGAGAGAACCTCCGAGAAGATGTAGAGCACCAAAGAGAAGCTCTTACTAACTTTGCTAAGGAATACCAAAGGGCACAGAGTGAGCTTAGCACCTCTTACGAAGAACTAGCTTTTTGGAGTGGCTTCTTCGAGGAGTACGGAGAGAAGCTAGGGCTTAGTGAAGAATTCAAAGAAAACGGAATTATATAAGAGGAGGCTCTCAGTATGGTATTAGAAGACCTTAAAAAGCTCCCACTTCTCCAGACTAGAGGAGTGGAGGAGGACGTAAAAGACGCTAAGACACACGCATATATTTTGACTTGCCTTAGTCGCTTCTTCTCTGGAGATTATGGGGAGATATGCGAAGAAGACACACAGGCCAACAACTCAGACTTAGAAGCCGGAGACGGACATATTTTAGCCAGGTATAAGGGAGAGGCTAACCTTAAGGGAGACATATATATAGAAGCTGTATTTTACTTCGAGAAGCTGGAAGACATTAACTACTCTTATGTAATCATAATGTACCCGGAAGAACGCTAAGACGCTTAGGAGGTTTAAAGAATGACTAAAGAGAACACTTACGGAATTAACAGGGAGGAGCTCTACACTCTGAACGAAGTAGAGAGCTTCCTTAAGATTAAACAGAGGAACTTATACAACATCATAAGAGAGGGCAAAATAGAAGCCCTCAAAGTGGGGAGAGAGTGGCGGATCAGTGGAGAAGCTCTCTTAGACTTCATTAAGAAGGGAACTACTCCAGCGAAGAAGTAAGAGCCTCCGAGGGCTGGAAGCCACTACTCGGAGGCGGAGTAGCTGGAAAGGGGGCAACGAAACAACGCCACCCAGAGAGGGAGCTCGATAACAAAAAAGCTATTGAGTTTTTGTAATTCAGTCGGGAAACACGACACAATTATAGAAGCTCGGAGGGATAGAAAAAACAAATTTTCGGAGGGGCTTCTTCTTAGAGGATCATAGGAGCGACTTCTCGGAGGTTATTTCCGTTAATTACCATTAGCGGAAGTAAAAACAGCTAAAATGAGGTTTTAAGTATGCTTATAGACTTTGCAACTCAAATGGAGAGATATTATACAGCCGAAGAGGCTAAGAGGGAGGAGGAACTCTACACCAGAGAGAGGGAGCTTCACTCTCTTACAGCCAGCGAACATAAGGACAGCTACGACTTATTTTTACTGGAGTATAGAAGCAAGGGCACAGCCGTAATAGTAGAACAGTGGCAAAAAGACTACTTAGCGGAGCTAGAGAAAATCTTTAAAGAGAGGGGGAAGCTCTGGGAAACTCTCTGTAAGAGGGTTAAGAGGAAGAAGGGCAACGAAGGACTAATAGAGGATATTAGGAAAATTACGGAAGCTTACACGCTGGAGGACTTCAAAGAGTACACTAAGAAGCTTAAGAACATCATAGAAGCCAGCCGGTTAAATGTTCAATTAAGAGAGAGAGTATTTAAAGATAAAGCCTTTAACGAAGAGGAAACACTAGCAATAATAAAGGAATACTCAGAGGAAAACTTTAGAAATTGCTTTGCTCATTTATACGGATATGCCGGACTAGCGGACGCTGTAGACCTCTTAGACGAAGAGTATAAGCCTAAAGCTCTGGAGATCATCAAAGCCAGAGTAGCCTTATGGTTTGAGAGACCTATAGAGGGAGTACTGGGAGAGCGTACAGCTCAGAGTACTAACTTAACGATATTACACGGAAGAGCTACAGACGCTATAGCTAAAATGGCTGGGAAGTCTTCTCTCTTATCGGTTGACAATATAGCACACACAGGAACATACTCCACAGGCAAGGGAGAAAAGGAAGTCATAGGAGTATTAAAGAACTTCGACAAATTAGCCGGAGCTCTCGGGATCAGTACACACAAATTGTTAATGGCTGGAATAGCTGTATTTACAGACCGCAACCACACAGGGGAGAGCTCCAGAGAACTAAAAGACACCTCCGTAGCTATTCCCTTAAAGGTATATGCCTCAAAGTGCGGATATGATGTAGAAGTACATAAGAAGAGCACTCCAGAGGAAGCAAAGAAGGAAGCGGAGAGGGCTAAGAGTGCTATTAAGAACGCTAGGAGAAAAATAGCCAAAGACTTAATACTACTCTACAACTTCTCACTAAAGTATAAGGACAATGTAAAGGGAAAAGAGACAGACTTTGGAGAGCGGAGACTTATAGACAGCTACGACATAAGAGGCGGATATATTTACTTTAACTTTGCTAAGGAATTCTCAGACTACCTTATACAGCTCCCACTCTCTCAATACTCGGAAGCTCTGTTAAGCATAGACGAACGAAGCCCGAACGCTTACAAAATAGGAATACAGCTCTCTAACCACTTCAACAACGACAACAACAT
>Ga0310786_10013400_pt1 | contig 10116 bp, 3 predicted proteins | sample AusTroGonzalo_MG_FD_203881 | JGI IMG/M metagenome (GOLD analysis project Ga0310786, IMG submission 203881) | Bovine rumen microbial communities from tropical cattle in Woodstock, Queensland, Australia - Gonzalo_03 (v2) (version 2) | ecosystem: Host-associated > Mammals > Digestive system >... | reverse complement strand
CCTCCCTTTTACCGCCTCAAGCTCCTTGTGCCGCCGGCGGCCTCGATGCAGGGAGGTCGCATGGCCTCATGCGCTGCGTTTCATCCGTGTCGCCCGTTGGTAGGGCGCGTTATCCTTAACGCGCCGCCAGTCCGTTCCCAGTCCGTGTGCTGTCCGTCAGAAGCCCGTCGCCCGTCCGTCAGAAGCCCGTAGGCAAGCCCGTGTGCCGCCCGTTGGAAGGTCGTGGGGAATTCGTGCAAGGATTAAGTGTTTCTACAGTTATGTTTTTCTGTTTGCACAGATAGGTTTTTTCGGCAGGCAGATGGTATAATTGACAGCATTTGCAAAGGTAGCTTGCCGCATGAAGCAGAAACTCACACGGAAAAGGCAAACAGGCAATAAAACCGGCTCGGTGATGCCGGCCACACATGAACGGCATAGGAAAAAGGTGTTCGTAGCATTGCCGTTTTCTCCCGTGTCTCAGCAAAAGCTTAAAGGCATATTCAGGTATGCGAACGGAAGGGCGTCATGGAGCATTGAAATTCTGCCAAGCATTGATCTGTTCAGCGTGGATTTCTTCAAAAGGGCCGCAGCAGACGGCATAGATGGTATTATCGCGTCATCCTCGGAAATGCCAGATACGCTACACGAGATCGCCAAAAGTGGAATACCGGTGGCGCTCATCGGCAATGCGACGATCAAACGCAGCGAAAATGTCGCGTACATCTCCACTGACGAGGATTCGGTAGGGAGAGAAGCTGCGCTTTTCCTTTTGCGGGACGCTCACTGGGCTGCATACGGGTATGTCCATTCGGATTATGGCGGCGGCTGGGACAAACGGCGCGGCAAGGCGTTTCGAGAAGCGCTTGCCCGGCATTCGGAGAATTGCTGCGAGTTCCCTGCAGAGTCAACGCCGAATCGGTCGGACGAGGCTCTTGTCGCCTGGTTGAGGTCCTTGCCGAGACCATCGGGCGTGCTGGCCGCAGACGACTTCTGCGCCTATCGGGTGCTGAAAGCTTGTGCGGTGGCCAACAAGCGTGTACCTTTGGATGTCACGCTTCTTGGTGTCGGGAACACTGAAACGATATGTGAAAACTCATCGCCATCGCTTACGTCCGTCGAGATCGACTATGAGCGGCATGGCTATGTGGCGGCCATGCATCTTGACCGCATGATGTTGTCGAATCACCCGCAAAAGGTTGCGCATGAACGCTGCGGTGTGAGGCGCATAGTGGTGCGCGAGTCGGCACCCGGCGCAAATCTTCATGCAGGGCTTCTCGTGCAGAAGGCGTTTTCGTTCATACGCGAGAACGCCGTGCGCGGAATCGGAGTGCGGGACGTGATATCGCAGCTCAACGTCTCTCGCACACTTGCGGATCTGCGGTTCAGGGAAATCGTGGGCAGGACAATCCAGGGGACGATTTTCGATGTGCGCCTTGAGCTGACTCGCAACGCGCTTCTCACGTCGGACGAGTCTATCGCCTCGGTTTGTGCCCGCTGTGGATGGAAGAGCGAGAATCATCCAAAGAAATTGTTCAAGAAAAAGTTCGGGATGTCGATGCGCGAGTTCAGACGGTCGGCATCATCTGGCATCGTTGTTCCGCCGCGAGGTTGGGAGGTCCCGCACGCATGAAGACATTCCTGATGTCGATGCATTTGTTTGCCTTCATTGTTCCGGCGTTCGGTGTGGATCAAGCGCCGTCTGACGGTATCATCGCTGTTGCGAAACCAGTAAAGATAGTGCGACGTGAGATAATTGTCACAATCGTCGGCGAAGAGCGACCTGTCATGCCAAGAGACCGTAGGCCAACGGTTGAGGGCTGTTTTTCCTATTGGAAGAAGTCGATGGATCGCGAGCTACCGAACCGACCCGACCTGATGGTTCTGCCGGAGGGCGTCGATTCGTGGAATGGCATGACTCCAACGGAGAAGATTGAATGGTGCAGACGGCGCGGCGACGGGCTCTTTGCCATGTTTGCCGCGTACGCGAAGGAACATCGTCTCTACATCGTGTTCAACTCGGCGCGTCTGCGTCCTGACGGCGATTTGTGCAACACGACGTACATGGTTGATCGGGATGGTGACTGCGTTGCGGTTTACGACAAGTACTATCCTGCGCCTACGGAGATATGGAAGGATGGTGCAACCATACGGCCGGGCGACGAGGCCGTAACGGCCGAGACGGACTTTGGGCGCGTCGCGTTCATGACCTGCTTCGATCTCAACTTTCGGGACTACATAGAAAAGGTGCGCCAGAAGAAGCCGGATGTCATCTGCTTCTGTAGCGCATACGACGGAAGCGATTTCTGGCGCAAGGCGGTGGGCTACACGTGCCGCGCCTATCTCGTGTCCGCGACTACGGGTTTCTTCGCCAAGGCGATCACCGGCCCGTGCGGGGAGGATATAGCCCACCAGCACAACTATGGATACTTCCGTACTTTCTCGCAAAAGATCAACACCAATTTCCGTGTCGTACACATGGGCATGCACTGGAAGCATCTCACGGAGGCTGTCAGACGGTACGGACAGGAGGTGACCGTGCGCAATCCTGGAAACGTAGGCGCATGCACTCTTCTATCCAACAACCCTGAGCGTCCAATTGACTCAATCATTGATGAGCTCGGAATAGAGACATGGGACCGATACTACGAGCGCAGCGTTCGTACACGCCTTGATGCGCTTGCCTCCGCTGCGCCAGGCGCGGTCGTGTTCGAGAACGACGTCGCGCGCCTGATTCTCGGCACAAATGGCGTCGCGAGGTCGATTAAGCTCAAGGCGACGGGAGAGGAACTGCTGAAGATGCCGTCTATCACACCGTTCGCGACAATCACACATGCGCGTCCATACGACAAGATTGCGCAACTGACGTACCCTGCGCAGATGCGTGATTTCAAGGCGAACAGGATGGAACGTAAAGGTGATATGCTTGAAATCGGTTTTGCTGGGACGCGGGACATTCTCCGAGTCTCCGTGTCCGTTCTGCCTGACCGCTTTGAATTCACGTTCAGGGGATTTGACATCGCGGGTTCCGAAATGGATCCAAAGTGGACATGGAAGCCGGAGTCGGTGCGCTTCGCGCAGTTTACGGTCGCTGGGCGCGCACATTTCGGCGAGTGGATGAACGTCGCGTGGGACGATTCTTCCGCCGTCGCCTTGATGGGGCTGAACGCGGAGACACGAATCGCATCGGAGCGGCAGGGAAACGACAGGACGCTTTTCGCTGGAGGCGAGATCGCGGTCGGCTATGACGGCATTGCGGCGGCGCTCATCCCGTCAGCGACAACCAATCTGCTCAATGCCGTGGATAAGCTTGAACGCGACCACGGCTTGCCGCTTGGCGTAGAGGCGCGGCGGAGCAAGTGGGCGAACGCATCGTATTTCTGGGCGAAGGACATAGAACCCGGCAATGCAGATAAACTTATCGCTGCCGCGAACCGCGGCGGCTTCCCGCTTTTCATGATTTCATACACATCGTTTGCGAAGACGTGCGGACACTTCGTCTGGAGAGGGTCGTATCCAGGCGAGATGGCAGACCTCCGCTCAATATGCGACAAGGTTCGCGCGGCGGGGATGCTCCCCGGGCTACACATGCACTATTCCAAAATCTCTCGCGACGATCCGTATGTCGCCTCGGAGCATCCCGATACGCGATTCAACGTCGTCTCTGCGTTTGCGCTTGCCAGCGACATCGGAACGGACGATGCGGAGATACCATTGCAGTCACGCCCGGTAAACTGGAACGACGAAGACGGACGCCGCCTTGTGCAGATAGGCCGCGAGTGGATTGAGTTCACTGGCATAAGCAAGAACGCACCGTGGCGGCTTGTTGGTTGCAGGCGTGGGTTTCTCGGCTCAAAGGCCACAGCGCATACGGCGAATGACATCGTGCGGCATGTCGATGTCGACAACTGGGTGCGATTCATACGGTGCGACGCAGGGTCGGCGATCATCGACGAGATCGCAGACCGTCTTGCGGTAATCTACAAGGAGTGTGGATTCCGTTTCGCATATTTCGACGGCGCGGAGGATGTCTCGCAGCCGTACTGGTACAACGTGACGAAAGCTCAGAAGCGGGTGTGGGACAAGCTTGATCCCTCGCCGATTGCGGCTGAGACGTATGTGCGCAACCATTTTGGATGGCACATGTTCGGGCGCGGCAATGCATTCGATCCGTTCGCGCCTGGAAAGTTGACGGCCGCATATCATCGATATCAGGAGCCGTGCATGCGCGAAGCGCGGGAGAACTTCACTACCGTAGATCTCGGCTGGACTGACTTAGGTGGAAAGATGGTGGATGAATTCAGGTTTCTCCTATCCTGTGCCGACGAATGGAATGCCCCTGTCGCACTTTGGGTCGGCATCGAAGAATTAGAAGCCAATCCAAACGGCGGGAAGATTCTTGACCTCTTCAGTACGTTCAACAAAATGAAAGGAAGAAAAAATGAAAACACGATGCCATAGCCAGGTGATCGCCATCGCATCCGCAATTGCGTTTGCACCGATGGTACAGTCCGCTGCGACGCGTTCCGTCAGCGACGTGCCAGGACTCATGTCGGAAATCGCCGCCGCAGACGCCGGCGATGTAATTGAACTAGCAAAAGGGGACTACTATCTATCTTCCGAGCCGTGCATGAACTCTGTGGGTCATCTCTATATCAGCAAGGCGATCAGTCTCAAAGGCGCTACCGGCAATCCGGCAGACGTCGTGCTGATTGGCTCGACGAACCGGATTCTCCATGTACAGACGAGCGCGGCACTCATGATAAGTGACATTACGTTCAAGAACGGGAACTGTACCAACAATGCCTATGTCACCACCAGCGGCGTGACGAGTGACCGGCAGTCCGGCGGGGCGATCTGCTTCCACGTCAACAGGACATTCGGCGGCGCGGTTGTGTCCAACTGCGTGTTCAGCGGTAACGTCTCGAAAAGGTTTGGCGGCGCAATCGGAAACAACTACTCGTTCGGGGCGAGCGATGGCGTCGCCAAGATCGTTGACTGCGTGTTCACAAACAATACATCGGCAGGTGACGGCGGCGCGGTCGCGTCCGCCATCGCATTGGTTAAGTGCAAGTTTTTCGACAACACATCGATATCGCTCGGCGGTGCGGCATACCATCCGCACCTTATCGACAGGTGTGAGTTCGTGGGAAATCACGCTAACGGTTCGTCTGGCGGCGCGGCCATGTGGGCGGCGAATGCCGGCGATTGTGCAGTCTCAAACTCGACCTTTCGCCTGAACCATGCCGCCAAGAAGGGCGGTGCGCTGCACGCGCCGGGCGACGGCACTCCGACTGTGTTCGGATGCGACTTCGAGGGGAACTCCGTTGATTACAGCACGACGACGGGCAATTCTGACGGCGGCGCAATCTATGGTTTTACGAACGGCGTGTACTGCTGCACGTTCACGACCAACTACGCATGCTACGGCGGTGCGGTGGGCGGTTGTTCGTCAGTCACCGGGTGTACGTTCCACGCCGACCTCAGCGTCGGTACGGCAAAGGCCGACGTAGCCGACGGCAGTAACATCGAAGGATGCACGTTCGTGATTTCAGGCGCGGCAAACACACTCGCACGGAACAGCAATATTTCAGGAACATCGTTTGCGGGAAAGATCGGGCTCAATGGCGATGCCATATTCAACAGCTCGAAGCTTGACCGCTGCCGCATGGAGAACTTGACGAAGGCGTCAGGAAGCAATTGGTATTTTGCAAGATACAAAACCGCAATGACAAACTGCCTTGTGGCGAATTGTTCGGCATATGCCTATTCATACAACCTACAGGACGGCGCGGGATTCTACAACTGCACATTCGTCAGCAACTCCATCACGAAATTCACCGCCGCCACATCGCCCTCGCCTTGCGCCCCCGTGGTGAACTGCCTCTTCTGGGGAAATAAGGTCGGTTCCAACTACATGGATATTGACGACTCAGCGACCAATGTAATCATCGGTTTTACGAACTGCGTGTTCCATGCAAGTAGCGATGGCTCAGTGCCAGGTTCCGGCAACGTCAACCGGGCACACGAGGAATATGCCGTTTGGAATCCAAAGTTCATGTTTTCCCGTGACGCCGCAAACCCGTATGCGCTGCAGTTGTCTTCACCGGCCCGGGGATGGGGCGCGGTAAGCGACTGGATGGCGGATTCCTCCGATCTTGGCGGCAACCCGCGCCTGCGGGATGGAAAGGTTGATATTGGATGCTACGAATGCTGGCTGAGCACGGCGGGATTCGTCATGATGGTCAAGTGAAGGATGTATCTCAGTGAACATGAATTGTGAAAATGGCCCTTGGCATCTGTGGCGCGTCCTTTCTCCATTGGCGGTTTTCATAATTTCATGTTCCGCCGCCCATGTGGCGGTTGCAGCGCCTAAACTGCAGTTTGAGTCTGGCGACAACATGGGGATCAACCCGCTGCCCGCCGAACGCAACCGCTGGAAGGCGCATCGCATTGAATGTCCGCTGACAAAGGCAGAGGCAGGACGCTTCGCGCTTCGCGGCGATCTTGACTTCTTCACGCTGGAATACGGCAAGCCCATTGCGGAATTCGAGTTTGATATTCCGGCCTGCGGTACTAACTTCATTTGGGGTGCGGCGAGTGACGTATCTCCTGCGGTATCGCAGGCGGTTCGATTCGGTCGAGGATGGTGCGACCTCGGCAACTGCCGCATACTCCTTGAGATGGATGTAGAGGTGTCCGGTTGCACGACCGAGTGGCAACTCGTCTTGCATGGACGGCCAGAGTCACGAAGTACACGGCGGGTGCTTGCGAAGTTTCACGTAGCGGTCGGGGCGCAGCGCGTAAGCCAGGAGATCATGCAGTTCAAGCCAAGTAAGTTGATGGATGGTGGCGTTGAAATCATTGTCAAAGGTTCAGATGCCAAAGTAATGGTGCATTCGCTTAAGATAGTGCCCGTAGAGCAGCGCATCGCAGCCCGCCGTGCTTTCACACTTGCGGACAGGCCATGGAAAGCGGGGGTGTCATTCCCTTATCATGCCAACTACGTACTTGAAGTCAACGGAAAGGTCGCGGGAAGAGGCAAGCCAATTGACGCAGGCGGGTTGGCCAAGGTGGATATCACGCAATGGCTCTCGTCCGGATCGAATGAAGTATCGGTTGCGTTTGACGGCAGCTGTGGTGAAAAATGGTTTGCGGCGGAAATGTACGCTGTCCTTGGGGACGGCACGGTCGCGTTCTTTCCGACGGACAAAACGTGGGAGATGTCCTTTGCCGGGTCTGAATGGAGGCCCGCGAAGGAACGTCAGCGGATGGGGTTGTGGAAGATGAGGAGCGGGAAGTCCGTGGCGGAAGGAACCGTGCCGCTTCATGCGGGGCCGCTGTCTGTGCGTCCAGCGGGAACGATGTGGCCGGTGTTTCTACACGGTCGGTCGGCGGCGTGGGATGTCGAAATGCCGCCGGGGCTTGAAGGCTCTATCGTTGAGGCGACGGCGCGCAACCGGGATTCAGGCGCTGTGCATCAAGGTAGGTTCGAGGGATGCCGCGTGGTGTTCGAGAACCTGCCTGTCGGTGCATACTTGATCGATTGGAGGCTTCTGTACGAAGGGCGAGTTGTTGACTCGGATGCGACTGAAATGATCGTCGTAGGATCTCTTGTGCTGGATGAAGCGTCCTATTGGGAGTTGGAAGAAATCTTGCGCAGAAGGATGCGTTTGATTTCGTCTGTAGATTGCACGACTACACCTGAAGATGGAACCTTCATAGACCATTCGGGCTTTTTCAGTTCGCCTCGGCTGAACGTTGGGGGTGTTGCTGACGAAGGCGGTCTTTCGTTCCGCAAAACGGGAGATAGAATCCTTGACATGTTCTCCTACAAGATCAATGTGGGCACTTTGGGATGCCCGCACATACTTGAAGTCGATTATCCCGATGTTCGGGAACAGGCGCTGTATGCATGCGTCAATGAGACATTCCCCGTGCCGTTCAGCAACAACAGGCAGCCAGAAGGCTGCCGCGCATGGGCAAACGCATCGGGCTGTGTCCTGTCAGGCGGAATCATGCCGCTTTCTGGGGGGAAGAAGACAATGCGCATAGTGTTCTTCCCTGCATCGAGGAACATCACCGTTACGTTCGAGACGGGGTTGGGTGGCAAGAGCGCGGGGGTCTGCGGATTCCGTGTTTACGAGATCGAAGGTTCGCTCCCAGCCCTGCGTCTGCCGCAAACGGAGCGGATCTACTGCAATCACAACGAGAGACCCTTGTTCTACAAGTGGGGGGCAAGCGTCAATCCCACGTTTAACGACATCAGCCATGAGTATCGGGAGGATTTCTGGTATGCAACGTACCGGGCGCTCGTAAATCGCATACAGTTCCTGAAGTTCGCGGGGCACAATGCGTCGATAGAAGGCGTTTACATGTACAACCACCAATTCAAGACGGACAGCGGAGAGTCGCGGTCGATGAACCCGGACTTCGACGTCCTCGTGCCAACGATCCTCATGTATGCGCATAACGGAATCCATCCGTATCTCGGTTTCGAGTATTCGGCATCTCCGGCGCTCCTGCGCGGCGGTTTGAGCGATGTGAGCGATCGCGACGTCGCCTGCGGTGTGCACACCGTCTCACAGGTGGATCGCTTCGGACGTCAGGTCTTGAAGCAGCCCTTTGGCTTTGGCGTGGATTTCACGGATCCCGCTGTGTTTGGATCGATTTCAAACCTGCTTGAGGAGATACATGGACGCTATGCGCCGCTCGGATGCGAGGGGATTGCGATTGTGACGGACGGATTGGGGTGGCAGCCGGCGTATGTGAAGCATCGCACACCAGACGATGCCCAAGACTTTGGATATGGGGACGGAATGGTTAGTTTGTTTGAGAGGGAGGAGGGTCTTAATCTGAATATCGACCCTCTCGATCCTGCCAGATTCGCAAAACGCCATGCCGTGCTTACGGGCAGCGGTCTGGCACCGCGATGGTTTGGTTGGCGACACCGCGTCCGGCTGCGCTGTCTTGGCCGCATGGCGGATGTTGTGCATCGTGGAAGTCGCCCCTGGCGGATGTTCGTGATGCCGCAGATCCTTAACGACAAGGAGGTCGCCTTACCATTCACAGACATTGATTCGACTCGCGAGCAACGCGAGTCGTACATCGGTGGACTGTATGCCGACGCAGGCTTTGGTGGTGCGGATATTGGCGGTGCGAAAGGCTTCGAATTCGTCCCGACACTCAAATACATGCGGAACCATGAGATTTTTGGATATGGTCCGATGACAAGCCGCAGCGCACGGTGCCTTGTGAGAGATGCCGATGCCGTGTACTTTGCGCCGCAGGGTCTAAACGAACATAATCGCAACGATCTCAAAGCGGCGGATTCGTGGTGGTGGCGGACATACGGGGTGTCCGTATTCGATGCAAAGTTTTCGGGAGACAACGCCATGTACGACTGCGTAGGCCAATGCGCGGAATTTGTGCCCAAGACGTTATTCCATACCTGGCTGGACGTGAACTGCACGACAGCGTTCGCAGAGGAAGAGCGGCGCTTCCTCACGGGGTTCTACGCTGCGCCCGTTGGAGAATACAGGACGCATACAGGCGTTCGTGGCATTACGGCAAAGGTCTCAGGCGATGCCTTGCTGCTTGTGAACGACACGCCATACGTGGTCAAGGGGCGCATGGTGTCTGCGAACCCGATGCGCGATGCCTTGACCGGCCGCGAGTTCAATGGTAGCTTTGAGTACACTTTCGGGGCATATGGCATGACCGTGATGCGCGGAGAGTCGCCGTCCGGCGTTTCCGGGGAGTTTTTATTTGACGAAGACATCTCGTCTGCATTGAAGAAGTTGTGCGCAAAACTCTTGAAGAGTGGAGGCGTGAAAGTGCCATCTGCAGATTCAGAATATGAGCTGGTACGGAAGATGCGCAGGTTCGACGTGCTGGAGCCGATGCAACGTCTCTTGTCGTCGGAGCGGCATAAGTCCAACCAGGAGAGGTTTCTTGGCGAGCTTAAGAAGAATGGCGTTGCGAGGATAGATTTGGGAAGCGACCGGGAGACCGTTGACGAGATAGGACGTCTCTGGCTCGCAGACCAGCAGTATAGCGGCATTGGATGCTACGGGCGAGTCCAGCTCTCTTCGTGCGATAGGGGTAAGGTTGCAATTGCGAACACGGATACGCCTG
>Ga0310786_10013399_pt1 | contig 10116 bp, 9 predicted proteins | sample AusTroGonzalo_MG_FD_203881 | JGI IMG/M metagenome (GOLD analysis project Ga0310786, IMG submission 203881) | Bovine rumen microbial communities from tropical cattle in Woodstock, Queensland, Australia - Gonzalo_03 (v2) (version 2) | ecosystem: Host-associated > Mammals > Digestive system >... | reverse complement strand
TGCAAATTATTTAAGAGTATATGATGTACTCATTTTCATTCTCCATTTGGTTTCGTTCCATCTATATAAAATCAATCTGCTTCATATCAATATGATTGTACATCATTTACAGTATCTGAATGCGTATTATAAAATGCTACTCCGGCAAAATTTCGACCTTGTCAATCCAAAGTTCGAGCGGATAGTCATACATTGTCTAATATAGAATATGGAGATTCACTGAATGATATAAACCGTCAATATAACTGTGATTCTACTGGACTAACTATCGCTGTACATTCTCACATTACTACTTCTTGTCGTCAGTCAAACTCTTTTTCCATCAATATAAAAATAGTACCATTATTTAATTTCCAGCTATTACCATTTTGAGTACTATAAGATTCTATATCTGAAAAATCGTATACATACACTACATCTTTTATGGTACAACTATCGTATTCTACCCATCCCTTTGTATATGCACTATAATCTCCAAATAATGCTTCAACAATCGCTTCATCATTTCAATAATAATTCTCCCAAAAATTATCACTCAAAAATTGTCATTGGTCTCGAGATGATGAACAACCTTCTCCAGCTTTTGGTCATTTTGCCATAGATTTCATTTGGATTTCTCCACATTCACTTTCATAATTTCACTCATTTGACTTTACACAATATTCATATTCTGCAGCAATACATGATTTTTCTCATTCTCAACAATCACATATTATTCATTTCTTATCATATTCAGAATATTTATTGACAAAAGTATTTGTATCTAATTTTGTACCTATATAATTTTTCTCAACCCAAGCTGAGAGATCTTTGTATGTAATTTTTTCATTCTTATAATCTTGTATCACTTCTACTCATCATGCTATACATCCATCCAGTCATTTATTTCCATATTCTGCAGCCAAATCTATACAGAATTGTTCTGCAAAGGCACATCATTCATAAGGATTATCAGCAGCATTAATTCCACTTATATTCATTGACATGAGTATTCATACAGCCGCTATCGCTACCTTTATAGTCTTCACTATAGCGAATCATGCAAAAAATCATCACAGATATTTCTTGTGATGTTTCTTCACATGAGCATGTACTTTCTCTGCGTGATCCTTGATCTTTCTGTGGATTACCCACTTGGATTTTTTGATCTCGCTGTTAGGAATTACTGATTTACTGTTTTCTGGTTGTGTCATAATAGAATCTCTAATCTATAAAAAGCCCTTATTTCTCCTAAAAAAACATAAATCCATCACGCGAAAAGCCGTGATGTCGTAGACTCAAAATCCATCGTACAGACACCATTTTTTGTGGTAGTACCGCACATTATCATGTAGTTGAGAGAAAACATTGGTTTTCTCACGATTTTAGTCTACGCGAGTATTCCTAATTATATTTTGTAGACAATACAACGACATTTTAAGTAGACATTTCTACACTTTTTCAAAAAAAATTGTCAATGTAGACAATTTTCAGATTGATTTTTTAATTAATGGAAATTTGTGGTATCTGTATAAAAATTCTATCCCCTTTTAGACACGCTAGGTATGTCAATGTCTAATTCAATTTTCGTTGGACAAAAAAACATTTTGTGATATAATATTAGTGATTTTTGATATTTTTTTAGTAATTTTTTATTTTTTTTGGTATATTTTTATGATTTTTGGTAATTTTTTTAAAAAAAATATGAAAATTTTGGTATTTTTTCATTATTTTTACATATTATTTTCCATTTTTATTGATTTATTATAATTTTTTATATCCTTCGTCATTTCATTCCTCAGGATGACACATTCCTATCATTCTGAGCTATAGTAACGTATATCATTCTGAGCTGTAATGGCCCATGTCATTCTGAGCGTAGCGAAGAATATAAAATTTTTCAGAGAAATATTTCCTCCCCTGTTAAGGGGAGGTGGCCGAAGGCCGGTGGGGTTTGTGAACAACACCACAAACCCACCCCAACCCTCCCTTATCAGGGAGCAAATTGGCTTTCTATTATACCCCTTCACAGCAATAAAACTATTAAAAATGAACACACAATTTTATTGCGACTTCGTATTCCATTCACACATTTTTAAACTGTACTCAAACGAGCGACGTTGTCGTAGGAGCGAGTCCGTATTCTCACATGAATATGCAAAGAGAAACTGAGTGCTAAAATTGTGTGTAAGGCCTTTTTCGCCACTTTTGTGGCCAGACAAAAGTGGCCCACCGGAGGTAAAAAAAAAGAATTAAGTAACCTATATAGGAAAAATTGAGATTATTTAAAACCACAAAAAAAAGCCTCGCAAATACACGAGGCTTTCAGTTTTAATGTTTAATAAATTTAATAGACTTACTTGCTCCTTCTAGCGTTTCCAGATGAAGCAAATAAATCCCTGGTGTCAGATTTGATACATCTACAGGGTAGAATAAATCCATAATTTTTTCTCTCATTATCACTCTACCTGTAATGTCTGTGATAGAAATACTGAAATCCATCATCTCTGTGCTACTCAAATTCAGTACTGTCGTAGCAGGATTTGGGTAGATAGAGATTTCTTGATCCCAAGATGTCACAAATGGTTGGCTCTGAATCTGGAATGGAATACTGATTTCATCTTCACATTGCAAATCCAGTTCTCCTCCAAAGATTCCATAATACCTGAGTATATGCTCTCCCACCAAAAATCCAGTAGTAGATAGTGTATAAGTCTCTGGTATATTTTCTGCGATGAAAATATCATCGATATACAGACTTCCTCCTGGTGGTGAAACATGGACTATAAAAGTAGAATCAGTCGTAATCTCTGCTGTCTCGATAGTCAACAAAATTTCTGGATTGTAGATATTGACCCATACAGAGTCATGAGTCACACAACCATGTTGGTCATAGAAATCTACTGATACAAGTGTAGCTTCAGTTAGAGATGGTGTATTATACTCTGCTATCAATACAGAATCTGCAGCTACCCATGTCCACCAATTCACACTATCCACAGAATCTCCTACATGCCAGACATAGTCTCCGTAGCCTATACTCTGAGCCTGTGCTAGGAATGGTGAACCATAACAAGTAATTGGATTAGTAGTAATTAGGTGGGCTGTGTCTTCTACGTATTCGTAGAGGTAACCGAAAACAAATTCAATTTCTTCCCCAAGGAATTTACATCCCCTTGAATCATACATATAAGTAAAATACAATTTACCACCTGCTTCCAAATTACATGCTATATTAGTAGTATCTTCTAAAAAAATAGTATCTAAATCATTCTCTACCAACTCAAAATAGAACCATGTAAAAGTATATGGAGGAGTTCCTCCATACAACTCTAAATATGCACATCCTGTGTTCCCAGGACATACTGTATCTGAATAGCATCCTAAATCCACCCATGGGGCAGGCTGTTCAATAATTACTGAATCGTGATAAACGCATCCATTGTTTCCACGTGAAAAGATATGATAAATACCAGATCTTAAACCAGTTAGAGTACTAGCATTATATATCTGAGCTCCATAAGGTACACTATCATTTACCACATCTATCCATGTATAATTTTGCACTGGGTCATCCATACTGATATGAAAAGATCCATCTGCATATGGAAAATTCCATCCATCTGGACATGTCACATGATGAATTGAATCGATAGAAACTGTTGGTGCATATCGTACGTAGATAGTCAGATAGATTGGACAGACATCTATCATAGCATCGCTACCATTGATAGATATGAGCTTGTATACCCTATCCGCCATCGGCGACAAAAATATAGTATTACCAATGATAGTATCGTACTGAGTATTTTGCCAAAACTCATTCCAATCTGTAGGACCACTGGCATAGATTAGAGTATCATCAGGAGTACAATACGAACTCAGATTCCATGAGTAAGTATCACCCTGACAGATGTAGGCGACATCATGCTTAGCAAAACAAGATATTGCCAAGCAACACAACAAAATTAATGTACAAAACTTTTTCATAATAAATTTATTTTTTTTGTTAATATTTACTTTTAATGACCAAAAGATGATAAACATCATCAATTCAATAAAAATGATAAATAAATAGTACAAAATGTCAAGTAATCTTGATTTTATTATTATTTTGTGTATCATATATGTAGAATAAATAGATTGTTAACAAAAAAATTTATAAAAATTATGAAAAAGTTAATTATTTTTTTCGCTTTAGTTTTCGGCATTTTTCTCGATGGAGTATGCCAATCATACTACATCAAGCATGAAAATCTATGCCGTGGATCTTCCTATGTATGGACCATATACGATGCTATGCCAAGTGATACTATCGTGTATAGGAGCCGTATAGTTGTCGATGGTACTAATACGTGGGTTTATGATACCATTGTCGGAAATTCTATGCTACTATTTCCAAATGATAGTATGAATAGGTTTGAGATAGTGAGCATCAACTATGACCCAAACGTCTGCAAAGAACGTTTGCATGTGGAGCTTTATGGATACACAGGCAATAGTATTACAGTGAGCAATAATACGATTACTCTACCAGATGTCGCATTTATCAAAATAATAAATGCATCGGATCAACACGTATACAATTGCTATACTAGTACATCAAATACTACTGTCACAGGGATACCATCTGGAAACTACAATATCGTAATTATAGATGATATGCTGTACAAATGCCAAGTAACTATCCCTATCACAATTCCCTAATCCAAGACCAACCCCTGTATCAGAGGTTGGTTTTTTTATTTTCAACAAGCAGTAAGGATACATAGTTTTATTGCATATTACAATTGTAATTGTGAGTCCTAACAACACCGCATATCATTCTGAGCGTAGCAAAGAATATAAGATATCGTTTTTATATCCTTCGTTTCACCCAGGATGACACTACTATGTCATTCTGAGCCGTAGGCGAAGAATATGATCTATCGTTTCTATATCCTTCGTCATTTCATTCCTCAGGATGACACTACTATGTCATTCTGAGCCATAGGCGAAGAATATGATCTATCGTTTCTATATCCTTCGTCATTTCATTCCTCAGGATGACACTATTATGTCATTCTGAGCCGTAGGCGAAGAATATAATCTAGTTTTTATATCCTTCGTTTCACTCAGGATGACACTACTATGTCATTCTGAGCCATAGGCGAAGAATATAAATCACTTATATCTTCGCATAACAACAACCAATCATTGACTTTTTTTATGAAAAATATATACTAATAAAAAAAACAAAAAATATTAACCAACAAAAAATATCAATCATGAAAAAACTTATTTTTTTTATCAGTTCATTGCTATTTCTAGCATCATGTTTTTCGCAGACAAGTACAAAAATCTGTGATAAGCAATCTTTTGAATGGGTATTCGCTGCTGAGGATAATTCTGAAATCATATTTCAGACCTCTTATCATCACATCGATACATCTTGGAATAAGCTCGATACTATCATCGGGAATAGTGTTAAATTGGATGCAAAAATGTACACATACTACAATCTGGTGAGTGTCGATGGAGATACAAATGTCACCCATGAAAATTTAGCATTTGATGTGGTAGAGAATCCAGATGCATCGATCAGTATCTCAGGGAATATCCTCAATATCAGTATGAATCCCTACTGCAAAGAATTGAAAGTGATAGATCGTGATGGAGACGTATTGTACGATATGTCATGGGATACTCCTCCTACGAACATGAATCTAAATTTACCGCGTGGTGCTTACTATTTAGAATTTACAGATAATTCTAGTGCAAATTGCAAGAAGATGATTCCCATAAAAATTAATTAAAAAATAAACCAATCTCGATATTAGAGGTTGGTTTTTTGTAAATAAAAAATATCAAAATTTAAAATCTGATATCTGTAATTTGTCTTTTATATCAAAGTTTTAGTAGTTCATCATTCACTTTTTTCAATAATTCATTTTTTTGTTGAAAGGCTTTGATTTTTATATTTTGATTATTTGTCTTGATATACAATGTACTAAATCTGATAAATCATTCCATATTTTCATCATGAAAAAAATCTTGTACAGCTTTGAGTCATACTGTACCAATCATCCTCTTTCACATGGATTTCTCTGAAAAAGATTTCCTAATTATATCTTTGAATGCGTCCATAATATTTTTATTTTTTAAACAAATTTGATACTAAACAATACTCAATATTTTTCAACCTATAATATTTTATAATACAATAACAAAACCATTTAAAACTTGCCTACGGCGTGTTACTTTTGGAGCTCCAAAAGTAACCAACCCTGCTAAAGCCGGATGCCCTTCGGTTAAACAGCTTTTTCACAAAATTTCAGCATTCTGTTCTGATTGGTATATTATGAACAGTTACAAAGCTCGCTCCCTAACAGGGTCGCTCGCTTACGCCCTCATAACAAATCAACGAATGGACGCATATTCCCACAATGAAATTTTGTGGTATTTATACCGCCAATTTTGTGGCCAAACAAAAGTGGCCCACCGGAGGTAAAGAAAGAAAAAAATTTTATATATTTAATTCTACAAAATTTGACAGAAAAAATTTTTTGATTATAATTATATTAGCTAATGACTAATTTTAAATAATAAGCAATATTAAATGAAAAAAATAATAATGTGAATATTTGTACTAATAGCTTGATTTATATCATTTTCATTTGCAAATACTCCATATCCTGATCTTGATACTTGTAAATCAAATTGTTCTGAAGATTGATTATGTACAAAATACTGAAGTGAATCTTGAGAATATTATTGTATAGAAAATAACGAATGAACTATGTGAATCAATATAGACAAGGAATGTATGCTCAATGGACAATGTAGCATGAACATATATGAAACTTTGTGAATCAGACAATCTAATCAAAATCCTGATGTCACGACATTTGCTCAAGATATTATTTTGTGAGCTACTGCTTTTTTTGGTACTGTCATCACTGTGATTTTCATGGTTAGCTGATTGTCTTATATCATGGCATGATTTAATTGAAAAGAACCATGAAATGCAAAAAAGTGGATGGTATGATCAATTGTATGATTATTATTGATTACACTTTCATATACAATTATTAGACTAATCCAATTCTTGGCTACATGAAAATGATGAATGTAAACTACTATTCTAATTTCATATTCAAATTTTAAACTAAATTATTATCATGATAAAAATTTAAATCAAACACACTCAAATGAAGATTTTTTTTGTATCAATTTTCCCTTGAATTTTTGAGAGTTTTCTCAGTGCATCTCTGGTCAAAAAATCGATAGAAAAATGAATTTTAGATTTCGAAATTATCAATCCTAGAGATTTCTGTCATGATAAACATCAACAAGTAGATGATATAATTTATGGATGATGAGATGGGATGCTTATGATGGCTCAGCCTGTAATTGATGCCGTTAATTCTGCGATTGAAAAGATTTGATCAGATAGTTTTGAGATAATTTTCGCGTCTCCAAGCACAGAAATCTGGAATCAAACACATGCCCACAAGTATTCAAAATATGAAAATTTGATCTTTGTATGTGGTAGATATGAATGAATTGATTATCGTTTTGAACAATACTTTTCAAAAAAATATCCAAAAAATTTCACAAAAATATCTATGTGAAAATTCATCACATTGTGATGAGAATTACCAAGCATGACCATGGTAGAGTCAATTGTCCGTCTAATCCCATGAGTCATCAAAGAGGAAAATAGCCGACAAGATGAGAGTTATCAAATTTCACAAAATATGGAAAATTTGGAATATCCACAGTATACTAGGCCACAAGAAGTGGAATGATTTTCAGTCCCAGAGGTACTACTAAATTGAAACCACAAAGAAATCCGAAAACGAAAAGAAGAAAACGGGAATAGAATGAGAAAATAATGGAATAATTTTTCACAAAACAATAACACACAATTTTATTGCGACTTCGTATTCTACCCATATATCGCTAAATGAACTAAAACGAGCGACGTTGTCGTAGGAGCGAGTCCGTATTCTTACATAAATATGTAAAGAATGACTGAGTGCTAAAATTGTGTGTAAAAGCTCTTTTTGGTCACTTTTGTGAGCAGACAAAAGTGACTTGCCAAAGGCAAAATTTTAATTATTTAATCCTTCATTTCACAATCCTGATATTGAAATGGAACGTTTTCACCTCTTCAAAATCTATTTTTTCTCAAAATTCTTTACGAAGTATGTCTACTTGCCATGTCATCATTTCCAGAAACATCATTGGCTTTATTCAAAAATCAAATAATTGGTTAAACATCTCACGATAGTATTTCAATCAATCATCTCATCAAACAAACGCAGGTTTTGGCTCCCAATTTTTTACATTTTCTCATACATTTTCATTGAATGTTTCTTCTGGTATGTATGGCAAATTTGCAACCAAAACAAATTCATGATCATCGATAGAAAATTCTCAATTGTTAAGACAATCTCATACAAATCATACTAGATCTGCTTGTACTAATTTTACTTTTGTATCTCATAATTTATCCTTGTAATGCTCAAAATTTTCGGTAGCTAGAGACAAAGTATAATCAATATATTCACTCAAATAAGCTCTCTGAAAATGATTTGGATTGTGTAATAATGTAGACAATCCTAGTACTCCACATCATGTACCGATATCAAAAAGTATTAGTGGTAATTTGGAATCCAAACCTTGCACATATTCATTTACAGCTTGTATCATGTACTCAGTCTCAGGACGAGGGATCAATGCTCTATGGTCGATTTTAAATCTATTTCATGCAAATTCTACATATCACAAGACATATTCCATTGGTTTCTTTTTGATTATCAAATCATCATATGCTTGGGAAATTTGTGTAAATATATTTTCATCTAATTCATCATCTAATTTTGTCCACAATTCTTCTCTGGAAATATTTTGGAAATGGCAAATCAAATTTTCTAATGATCTTTTTTGTTGATAATCTGGATTTTGTAATAATTCTTGAATTTTCATACCAATATTTTAATATCAAATTAAATTATTAGACTCGTTATAATAATAATTCATTTTTAATCAATAAAATTTAGATACTACAATCTAACTTTTTAAAATATTGTCACAACCGTTCACCACTATTTTATCGGAGAGAATTCTCCTAAAGCGGTATGAATTTCTTCCCTGATATGTGAAGGATGTCCGTAGGGGGAAAAGGTGTTGTCAATACCACAAACCCACCCCTACCCCTCCCTTGTCAGGGAGGGGGTTGTTTATAAATATATTCACCATTAATTCTTAATTATCATGTATACTAGATCTGACTACAAAAAAACAAAACTTGAACATCATATCTTACCTGATTTTGCCAAACTACTTTTTGAAATAGAAAAAAATCCAAAAATAAATAGGATTATCCCATGAAGGATTTCTAGACAACAAAAATGAAGTAGCGAGATGAGGTTTAGGATTACTATACCTACAAATTCTGGATTCAAATGTATCATGAGCAAATGATCTACTGCTCAAGAATTATTTGTAATTTGTGATGAAAATAGTATCTATGATGTGAAAAAATATATTGAATCTTGTGTACAACACTTTTTATCAAAGTAAAAAATATGAAGATTGTCTGATGAATATTATCGATATTAATCACACTTTATATCCGGATTTGGATCATAAATAATTCTTTCAAATCCAAAAAAATCAAAACAAAAACTAGTATAATAATTTGTATACTATCATTATTTTTGGTATCTTTTTTGTATTTTTACAAAGATATATTAGGTCTCATCTGACTAGAAAATTTATATTTTTCAGACAATATCACGTGGTCGACTATTTGTCTATTTATATTTTATTGTCTATCATTTTTGATTTTGATCACAATTTTTCTCAAAAATACCAATGAGCAAAAAAATCGACATTTCATAATCGTTGCCATCTTGTTGTTTGTATGAATTGGTATATGATGAATCATCACGTGAATAAATACATTGATTATGTACTATCTCATATCATGCTATGCAGAGGAAATTTTGAAATTCTCTGTATGAGAAAATACTTTTTTAAGCACAAATAAATCAGACAAGCCAAACACATACAATCAGACAGATTTGATATTGTTTGCTATAATTGCAGCTCTAGGTTTTAGTGTAATTGAAAATATTTTTTACCTCA